>Ga0315914_1005317_pt1 | contig 18785 bp, 8 predicted proteins | sample MpolenodulesMG_FD_203920 | JGI IMG/M metagenome (GOLD analysis project Ga0315914, IMG submission 203920) | Medicago polymorpha root nodule microbial communities from Los Angeles, California, United States - elongated nodules | ecosystem: Host-associated > Plants > Roots > Nodule | place: USA... | reverse complement strand
TTATTTTCATAATTTTTATATTGTTTTTTAAATTTATTTTCATATTTTTTAATTTTAAAAACAATTTTTCAGAATTTTAAAAATATTTTTTAAAATTTAATATTAGGTGCCACGCCACGTGGCCAAAACCATGCCAAATCAGCTGAATAGTGGGGCCAGGGACCTTTTTCAAACAATTTTTTTTTTACAGGGATGTATTTCAATTTTTTTTTTACAGGAACGAAAATCAAAACTGGCTCAAATTACAGGGACAATTATCATATTTAAGCCTTTTATTTTATTAACTTCGCTAAAAAAATGTGAAGTTCTTTAGCATTTTCCTTCAAATATTTACATGACATACCTCAACGTTTAAATTTCAAGATTAAAACAATATAAATGTCACGTAATCACAGCTCATCATGTATATCATCATGCATCATTAACGTGCAACTTTCTTTCTTTATATTGATAAAATGTTCTTGAGGTAGTATATAAAAATGAAATTTCGGTAAAAGAAATATAAAAATAAAGTTAATAAATAGAAATTGATACTCCTAGGTGGTAATTCAATTCGTATGTGACGTTATATAGAGTTGAATATCAACTCACCGCTGGTTTTGGTTTTGACTCATTTTTCTTCAAATAGCAGGAACAGTTTGAGATATTTGAAATGTTTTCGTTGTTATTTCGTGTTTTTTTTGTTTTTGTGTGGATAAGTTAAGATGACAACAAAATAAAACTGTGGAAGGAGACAATTACTCCACATGAACTGGATATGGTTCACTAAAAGAGTCATAATGAACACACACATCAGGGCCGGTCAAAACATTTTAATGGTCTTAGGTATTGTCAGGGCCGTTCCTAGGTAACTAGAGACTCGGTTCTAATGTAAAAATAGGCCCTTGATAAAATAAAAATATTTTAAAAAAAAGAAGAAGCAATTATCAATTTAAATTGAAAATAAGATCCGTAAAGATAAAAAAAAAGTCAAATTTGTAACTAACACATAAAAAACCAATATTCTAATCAATAATATAAAAATACAACTTCAAACAAATATTTTTATCAATTTTCTAGGTTGTTATTTACTTTAATTTGTACAAAGGCAAACATAAAAGGTTTATACTGTTTTTTTAGAGAATAATTATAATGATTGTTCTTTCAAATGAAAAATTATGACAATTGTTGTTCATGCTTTATAATTATATTGTGCTTTTATTTCTAAATATACAATCAAATATGTTAAGGAGAATTTGGTTGAATTGGAGAGAAGATTGAGGAGTCTCAAATCCATAATAAATTATGTCCAAGCCAAAGAGGCCTCTCATACTAAAAAATAATAATTAAAGGAGAAAAATGGAAAAGAAAAACGGTTTTTGGGTTAACTAGAAGAAAAAGGAAAAAAAAACAATACTAATTAACATAAAGACTAGAGTTGAGAGTGTTGATCATAAATATTAGCTCATGATGCTACCACTAGACCGCTTCAGTTTTACTGTTATGTTTGTCATGTCATTCCTATATATAAATATTTTACATGCAATATATAAAAATAAAATAAAATTGGGCCCCAAATTTTGTAGGCCCAGTTCAATAGAGCTGTTTGCACCTCCTTGAATCCGGCCCTGGTAGGGCCGTTCCAATAAAATTGGAGGCTCGACTCTAATATTAAAAATGGCCCCTAATAAAAATAATTAATGATAATTTAAACAATTGCAAATTAACAATAAGCATTATTTTGATTTAATTTGTTTTGTTGAATTTTTGTTGTTGATAGATGTGTGTGTTTGACCTAACTTGACCATTTTATTTTTGTCAAATAATAAGTGTTTGATTTAGACTTACATAACAAAAGAAAATATTATCCTACATCCCAACAATTATACTACTACCCCTACAAATAATTGAGGCCCCTGTAAATTGGAGGTTCGGCTGCGTAGAGCTCCTTGCACATGACAAGGAACGGCTCTGCTCTTTAAGTACTGTTGCTGCAACCTACAAGATTATCAAAACCTATATTAGGCTAGGACAACTCTCCACCCAATTTATCATGTTGACAATTTGGCACTAGTCATAGCTTTTAAATAGATTTGATGAGCTTGTCCAAACAAATATATACATCCAACCTAACGCGAACATTGGCAACATGAGACCAATACAACTTCAGTAATACTTGTCAAAGAAAACAAAAAGACTTCAATAATAGATTCCAAATCAACCCGTGTATTACAATATGCATATATAATCCTAGCTTTCCTTATATTTCCATGTTTGTAAAAAACCAAATGCTACTTTTCTATATAACTTGCAAGATAATTTTCTGATGACACTGTTAAAAAGACTGCCCAATACCAATGACTTGTTCAATTCTATGCACTAGGTATAGATTACCATCAAAAAGGAAAAATACGCTAAAATTATCTTAACGCTATATTAAAAGTCTATAAATAAAACCAAGCATTAGCATTTCAGTAAACAACAAAGGCATTTAGTGTTAACTTTCCTATGGAAGTTCAACTTTCCTGAAACACAACTTGAATAGAGAATCGGCCCATACGCAATGACAACGATACTAAAGGTTTGTACCAGCTGCTGCATCATGAATCCATGATTCCACCAACCAAAAAAACTGCATCATGCCTTTTTCCATGCCTTGAAGGATATTTCGAACTCGTGCATTGAATTTCTATTTTGTGTTTGGTGACACTTGTTCTAATTAACTAACTTTATAAAATATCATTGACACTTATTTTTTGAACTTTTTTAGAATTATTGTCAACTCTATACTTTGTGACCTTCAAACTAAACCATGATTGTGATCATAGTTACAAAATTCATAATTCCTTTCGATACGTGGTACAGATTCAGATACGCGGTTCACAACTTTTAAATTATTAGGTACGTAGGGGAATACAGAGTATTTAGATTTATGACACGTTCAAATATAATAATTGATATGTTAGGAGTAAAAATTAGCAGCCCACATCGGAAAATTAGCTAACATAGATGTATAACAAGTGTGGTTTGTGAAATATATATACATGCTAGTCCCAATGATACATTGCTTTCCCTAGGGAAGCACCACACCCTCATTGTCAATTTATTTACTCAAGGACTCTATTTTTTTTACTATCTTTCATTTTCTCGCATGTCCTAAACATTTTGTTTAAGATGTGCGAGAACTTGATAGGTTGTAAAAAAGAATGAGTTTTTATTTTATTAGTTTAAATGTTTGTTATTATACTTACGGTCATATGGGCCATATTTTTGTTCATTAAAGAATGGTTCATGCTGGGTTCTTTAATTCAACATTGTGGTTCCTTGTGATTATCGTTGTGATTACGACTTCTACCAGATAAATTTCTTAAGTTTAAAATAGGATACAACTAAGATAAGTTAACAAATTTTTGTATATAAATCTTACATGCATGTGGTTAACAAATTTTGGTCGAGTGATAATTAAATTTTAATAAAAAGATTTCAAATCAATTTTTTTTTGTTGAAAGAAAATCAAAATTTATTAACCATATGAGTCCAAAACTTCGTTTTGTTTAGACTACTTGACAAATATATTGAGAAGTTATAAACATGATTAATAATCTCAATAGTGTGCTTGAGCTGAAACAATTTTTGAGATAATGTAATTATAAAAGCACTTTATATATTGTTGTTAGAGAGAATCTACAAAGCCATTAGTACATAAACAAAATGTAATTTTCTATACTAACTCATATACGATGCTAGTTTCTTTATATTTCTATGCTTGGAACAAATAAATTTGTTACTTTTTTATATAACTTTGCGAAAAATAATTTTCTGATACCAATGACTTATTCAATTCTCTGCACCAGGTATAGATTATCACCAAAAAAGAAAAATACCTAAGTAATATCATAATCCATGTATTCAAAAGTATATAAATAAGAATCAGCATTAACACTTGGGTAAACAACATTATAGTTGAATAGTCATTCTCACTCCTTAGTGCATGCCATGGAATTTCAACTTTCCTTTGTTATTATTCCCTTCTCTGTTTACATACTTTTGCATTGGCTTGCAACAAAATATTACAAGCCAAAAACTTTTTTTCACAAATTGCCACCTAGTCCAAGAAAATTACCTCTCATTGGTAACTTACATCAACTAGCATTTGCAGGAAAACTTCCACATCATGGTCTCCAAAAACTTTCTCAAAAATATGGTCCATTAATGCACCTTAAACTAGGTGAAATTAATGCAGTGGTTATTTCTTCCTCAAATTTAGCCAAGGAAGTAATGAAAACACATGATGTTGTTTTTGCTAATAGGCCAAAACTTCCTTCTCTTAAAATTTTAGCCTATGGTTTTAAAGATATTGTATTTTCTCCATATGGTGATTATTGGAGACAAATGAGAAAAATATGTGTCTTAGAGATTCTAAGTGCTAAAAGGGTTCAATCATTTTCTTACATTAGAGAAGATGAGACAAAAAAGTTAATAGAATCAATTAAGTCATTTGCAGGCTCAAAAATCAACCTCACCACTAGAATTTTTTCAGTGATAAATTCTATTATTTTGAGAGCGGCGTTGGGTGATAAATCCGAGGATCAAGAAGAATTTGTGTCGTTGATTAGAAAAGCGGTAGCAGTTTCAAGTGGACTTGAGCTTATTGATTTGTTTCCATCAATGAAACTTATTCATGTACTAACAGGGATGAAAAAGAATGTTGAGAAAATTCACAAAAGGGTAGACAAAATCTTAGATAATGTTGTGAGAAAACATCAAGAAAAGGGAGCAAGAGGAAATGAAGGTAACAAGAGTGAAATTGAGAAGGAAGATCTTGTGGATGTTCTTTTGAGAGTCCAACAAAGTGGAAGCCTTGATGTCCAATTGACAATCAACAGCATCAAAGCTGTGATTTGGGTTAGTAACACTTAACTTAAAGTAGTTTTGTTTTGTTCTACTAGTCATAACCCTAATTTCCTATTTCCATTAAATTCTGCACAAATATTTTAGCCTATGGTTTTAAGGTGCAATTGCTAGTCCAATATTATTGAATTCTATATATGTTCTTCTATAATTTATAAAAGATAAAAATATAATATATGTTGAATGTTGGTATTTCAGGATGTATTTGTTGCTGGAACTGATACATCATCAACAACAATAGAATGGGCTATGTCAGAAATGATGAAAAATCCAAGAGTGAGGGAGAAGGCACAAGATGAATTAAGACAAGCATTCAGAGGAAAAGAACTAATATATGAAACTGATGTAGAAAAACTAAGTTATTTAAAGTTAGTGATCAAAGAAACATTGAGGTTACACCCACCTTCTCCATTGTTGGTTCCAAGAGTAAGCACTGAACTAACCAAAATAGATGGGTATGATATACCAAAAAATACTACAGTCTTTATAAATGCGTGGGCAATAGGAAGAGATCCACAATATTGGAATGATGCTGAGAGGTTTATTCCAGAGAGGTTTGATGATAGTTTGATTGATTTCAAAGGAAATAACTTTGAGTATATTCCTTTTGGAGCTGGAAGGAGAATGTGTCCAGGAATGACATTTGGTTTAGCAAGTGTTATGTTTCCTTTGGCTCTATTGCTCTATCATTTTAACTGGGAAATCCCAAATAAGATGAAATCGGAGGATTTGGATATGATTGAAGATTTTGGACTGACAGTTGGAAGGAAAAATGAGTTGTGTTTGATTCCAACAATATATGATGTGTAACTCCACGATGATACTCGTCTATGCGTCTTTTGAATTCAATTATGTTACTATGTAATTTAGAAATAAAAGTGGAACAAGCCTGGAGGTGTGCTCTTCCTAAACGTCTCAGGTTTAATCATCTTTAATGTCAATTTAGGTGGACTAATTTAACTTCTTTAAAAAAATTGTAACAAACCTTCGACATTTCCTACAATAATATACAAAAAGAAATATTAAATGTTGTAGTATTTGACCATTAAAAGGCTGTGATCACTAGTTCACATTTAAAATCACATGAAATAAAAGTAACCCGTAATCTCATAAATTGCTATATCTCCTTTGAACAAGATTGCTATATCTTCTTGAAGGATGCCAAAAACTACAACTTGAATAGAGAATCGGCCCATACGCAATGACAACGATACTAAAGGTTTGTACCAGCAGCTGCATCATGAATTCTTGTTTCCACCAACTAAAAAAACTGCATCATGCCTTTTTGCATGCCTTGAAGGATATTTCGAACTCGTGCGTTGAATTTCTATTTTTGTGTTTAGTGACACATTAACTAATTTTATAAAATTCCATTGACACTTATGACTTATCTTTTGAACTTATTTAGAATTTATAGTCAACTCTACACTTGGTGACCTTCGAATTCTACCATGGTTGCGATAACGACTTCTTCTAAAGTCTCAAGTTGCAAACACTCGAGACCTATGATGGTTGGGGAGGAGGGATTCCTTTTGCTTCCAACTCTTTGGTTCAAGTCTTTACACGTGGTACGTTTGTGATACGCATAGAGGAATATGATTTTTTTTAAATATAAGATATGATACGGTTAAAATATGTTAATTTTTTTTAATAATAAAACATGTATACATGTAAAATACATAAAAAAATATATGCATTGATCATTCTTCGTTAATATATGATTAAAAAGATCACAAATTATAAAGATAAAGATCATAATACTTGTGATCATTCTTCATTGACCAAACCACTAGCGATCAAAACCATAAAGATCGGAATTTTCATACAAATCATATTTTATTTTCATATGTTACGATGTCAATAAAAGCATTATTAAAACAACTCAAAATAATTGACCAAAAATACTCAGAATATTTTTTTAAAATGTTGATATATAGAGTTTTTTTCTCTCTTATTGCCATTACCCTTAAAAAAAAAGATTTTAAAGTCTGATTAATTAAGAGATAACATTACTTGTTCAAGAAATCTAGTGTCATCTTGAGTTTATGAATGGTGTATAACTCCAGTGAATTATCTTAACTTTGTCTCACCTTTTCTATACACTTCATCTTGTATAGGATACATACGAGTATGTATATCTATAAAGTATCATATAAGTATCTGATAAAATATTTTTTAAAAAATGTTAAAAAAATTGATAATTTAAGGGTACATGTATCCGTGAGTGTCTAGAGAGTATTATTATTTGATATGTATCTGATACAAATAAGTCTTCACTTTAGAGTATTCAAACTTCATAGATTTGCAATTTTCCGAGTTTTCTATGTACTTTTGTGCTTATTGTTAGCCTATTTTTCTTTAGTCTCAACCCTTATACTTCATGAAGGAGAATATGATAATCAAGAATTTGACCGAGTGATAAGTAAAGATTAATAAAAAAATATCCAAATCAAAATTAAATTCAAATTTTTCTAAGCTCGTCATTAAGTGAAGTTTATTTATTTTAATGTCAAATGTTAGTATGTTAAGTATTATATTAGTTTCTCCTTTATTAGGATTCAAACTCTGGACCTTTTAACACAACATCTCCTTAAATCTCCCCTTATCTGAAGTTTATTAATTAGGTGAGTCAAACACATGGTTTTTTTTTTTGGAGGGAAGAGTCCAACACATGGTTGTGTTTAGGATATTTGACAAATATAAGTTATAAACATTAATCATTAAATAACCTGAATAGTATGTTTGGGTGAAACAAATTATGAGATAATGTAAATACAAATGATAAGTTAAGTTCTTCAATAGAGAAATGTTAAAATAATATTTTTTAGGTATTTTCTTAAAATTAAATATATAAAATTTTAACTATCACTTATAAAAACTAAGAAATTACAATTTATTTATTATCCAATAAAATGTGGATCAAACGACATCTCTTTAAAAAATTACACCATTTCTCTGCCAACCATATTGACCACCACACAGCCATTCAAACTAACCATTTGACTTGTTTGGCTTTCTTTCTTACTGCTTTTTTAGTGGTCTTGTTAACGAGTGTCCTTGGAGCACTCTTTGATTATTCTAAAAGGAGAAATTATTTCACTAAAAAAGTCAAATGTTTTAATTTTCAATGAATTGATTACAAAAAATTTCAAAAGAAGTTACCTTTTAAATGTCTTATAAAGTGTTCCGGGAACACTCGTTAACATTTCCTTTTTTTTAATAGCAAAGTTTTGCATTTTAGTTTTTTTTCAATTAATGATGTATATAATCTTTATTATAAATCACATACATCATTTAATAAATATATCTAAAATGTTGATTTTTGTTTATAATAATGACCGGAAGGTATCGACGCGTACAAAATGCATAAATAGAATCCCACACGTTAATTGAATGAGAAAGAGCACGAGATCAAGAAGAAGTGAGAAACAGATTCAGGTTTAGATGAGCAGATAAATTAGTTTTTTTAAATTGATCAAATGGTATAGTCGATGGTATACAAAAATGAATTTAATAATAACAAATTTATATAATAAAGAATTATTCTAGAATTCCATTCATATATCATATAATATAAATATATGACGTTTTTGAGAGTTTTTTTTTTTTTTTTTTGACAAGAACGTTTTTGAGAGTTGAATATCACGACCGGCTACTATTTCAAAATTTGAATGAACACTTATTTCTTCAAACGGTAGCAACATAGAAACATTTGAAATATTTTCTATCAAAGAAAAAAGAAACATTTGTAATTTTTCTCAAGTCAACTATGTTATTATTTATTTAATGGACAAAATTTACCCTTTTATTATAAATTTTACCTTTTCAAAAAAATGAAAAAAAGAAGAAGATAATTTTATTATAAATTTTATTTTACAACAGTTTCTTGTACCTTGAGAATATAAGGTTACATTTTTATGCAGAACTAACACCTCAAGGATATAATCAAACATTTTATATATCAAAAATTAATTACACATGAATAGAAGACAGACGAGTGATAAGTTGTCTAGTTAAACCTTTTTGAATGACAAAATCAGTCTTAGTAAACACAACACTTATGGAGTAAGGAGACATTGTGAGTTTTAGAATAACAAATAGCTGGAAGGGATAATTATTCATTAAGAAAATGAGGCTTATAAATAGCCTTACAAGCAAAACTGAGTCCACTAACTACGTGGTCAGTAATCTAAACTGAAACAAACTTTATTCTTCCTAAATAATAGCATTCTTCCTAAAGAATAGGTCTTTCCTAGAAACTGCTAAACAAACAACAGTACACGTGATATTTTAAAGAATAATAAACTACCTAACAATCCCTCCCTTAAGCTAATTCATCCGAACTTAGCTTATTTTAGTAATATCCATAACTCCAAGCATCTCACGAAGCTTTTCAAATTGTTCCAATTTCAATGGCTTTGTCATAATGTCTGCAGTTTGATTCTCAGAAGCACAATAGTTCAGCTTGATAACTCCATTGTTCACCAAGTCCCTAAGAAAGTGAAATTTCACATCTATATGTTTACTTTTTCCGTGAAACACAGGATTTTTGGACAGTTGTATAGTAGAACTGTTGTCGCACATGATCATGGTTGCTGTTTTTTCCTCAACTTCAATCTTTTCCAACACTCGTCTAAGCCAAACACATTGACATGCACATAATGCTGCTGCTATGTATTCTGCCTCTGTGGTAGAGAGAGCAACAACTGGCTGTTTCTTTGAGGCCCAAGAAATTGCTCCTGCTCCTAATTTAAACACAAATCCGGAAGTGCTTCTTCGATCGTCTAAGTCACCGGCATAATCACTATCGGTGAAGGCCATAAGTTCTGGATTGCTTTCTTGCTTCCTGTAAAAGATACCCAGATTAATTGTACCTTTTAGGTACCTTAAAATCCTTTTTGCTGCAAGCCAATGTGCCATAGTAGGTCTAGCCATGAACCTGCTTATTAAACTAACACCAAACATCATGTCAGGTCTAGTTACAGTCAAGTACATGAGGCTTCCAACCACTTGCTTGAACAAAGTTTCATCAACTGTAACGCCTCCCTCGTCTTTGCGCAATTTCGTGCCCGGTACTATGGGGTTTTTCACAGCATTACTATTCTCCATACCAAATCTAGCTAAAACATCCTTTGCATATCTTCTTTGACAAATGAATATTCCATCAACACATTGCTTCACTTCTACTCCAAGAAAATGCTTCATTTTCCCCAAATCGGACATATCAAACTCCAACATCATTGAGTTTTTAAACTCATCACACATGCTTCTATCATTCCCGGTAAAAATTAAATCATCAACATAAAGGCTTACAATTAAGAGTTTACCTCCTTTAGATTTTGTAAATAGAGTATGCTCGCTGGAACATCTATCAAATTCTTCTCGTATGAAGTAAGCTTCAATTCTGCTGTACCAAGCTCGCGGTGCTTGCTTGAGCCCATATAACGCCTTTTTTAGTCTGTAGACTTTCTCTTCTTCTCCTTTCTTTACAAACCCCTCAGGTTGCTCAACAAAAACTTCTTCTTTCAGCTCTCCGTGAAGAAAAGCGCTCTTTACATCAAGTTGAAAGACCTCCCAACTAAATTGTGCAGCTATTGCAAGAATTACACGGATAGTGTCAAGTCTTGCCACCGGAGCAAATACCTCAGTATAGTCAATACCATGGCGTTGTGCATACCCTTTTGCTACCAGCCTCGCTTTGAACTTCTCCACAGTACCATCTTCATTTAACTTTGTTTTAAATACCCACTTGACTCCAATAGGTTTGATTCCTTTAGGAATCACAGTAAGTTCCCATGTTTGGTTCCTCTCAATGGATTCAATTTCTGATGACATTGCTTCCCTCTAGTTTTTGCATTTTACTGCTTCTTCAAACGTTGTAGGGTCATTCTCAGTAACCATCATCATTGCGTTCAGATTTTCATCATCAGAGAGACCTTCCCCTGTTTCATAATCTGTCATCCATGTTGGTTCTCTTCTTCCTCGCATACCCCTCCTTTCAACTAGCTCGTTATCATCAGAACTTTGCTCATTTCGAGGTGAAGTGCTGGAATTTCCAGGACTGTTGCTCAAATTATTTGTGCTTGTTTCACCAAGTTCTTCATTTTGATCAGCCACAATATCTCCTTCATCTCCCTCCTCCAGTGTATCTTGCTTTGTTTCTTCAACAAATCTGCTCTAATCCCAACCTTTTTCTTCTTCAAAAACAACATCCTTGTTGACAATTATCTTCTTTGAGATCGGATCATAAAGCCTCCATGCTTTTGTTTCATCGCTGACTCCTAGAAGAACACATCTACTTTTGTCGTCTAATTTGCTTCTATTTTGATCTGGTATATATGAACATGTGCCACACATCCGAAAACTCGGAAGTAACCTACCACTGGTTTTTCATTGCTCCATGCCTCTTCTGGGGTTTTATCTTCAACAGCTGATGTTGGGCATCGATTCTGAATATGAACACACCATTTTGCAGCCTCGGACCAGAAGGTTTTGGGAACTTTTCTTTCATTTAGCATGGATCGGACAACATTCATGATTGTCCGATTCTTTCTCTCTGCAACTCCGTTCTGTTGTGGTGTATAGGTTGCTGTCAGTTGCCTATTAATGCCCTATGATTTACAGAATTCTCCAAACTCATTTGAAGTGAACTCGCCACCCCTGTCAGTCCTCAAACAAGTTATGTATGCACCTATCTCCTTCTCAACACTAGCTTTAAAATTTTTGAAAGTATTAAAGGCTTCTGATTTTTCATGTAAGAAATAAATCCAAGTTTTACGAGAATAATCGTCGATAAAACTTAGAAAGTACCTCTTGCCACTGTGGGATGCTGGCTTGATAGGGCCACATATATCTGAATGTACTAGTTGGAGCTGTTTTGATGCCCTCCATTGACTCCTCCTTGGCATTGTATCTCTATGTTGTTTCCCAGTTAGGCAGGTTGTACATAACTCATTGGGAGATTTTAGAACAGGTAAGCCAATCACCATCTTTTTGAAGGCCAATGTTCTCAATCCCTTATGATTCAGGTGCCCAAATCGACAGTGCCATATGCGCGCCTCTTTCTCTGATACATCTTCAGTTTTCAAACACATGGAATTTCTCTATGGCATAAGAGCTTTCACAAAAAACATTCTGTTTCCACTCATATTAGTTTGCATAATCAGTCCCCTCTTAGAGTGATACACTTTACAAGTTCCATCCTGAATTAAAATGGTTAATCCTTTTTCTTGAAGCTGCCCTATGCTTAATAGATTGTTTTTGAGCTCGGGAATATAATAGACATCAGATATTACCTGGATTATGCCATTTATTTGCACCTTTATACTCCCTTTTGCTACTACTGCCATTCTCGTATCATTTCCAAGCTTCACCGTTCGATTGAAATTTTCTTCCAATTCAGAGAACCACTCTTTGTTTCCCGTCATGTGGTTGGAGCAACCTGAATCCAGGAACCATATCTCTTCTTTCTTTTCTTGATGAATACCTGCATATGACATCAAAAAAAGTTCCTCTTCTTCTAATTCAGCATAGTTAGCTTTCTTTTCCCAGTCAGGACATTCATATTGGAAATGTCCCAATTTGTGACATTTGAAACATTCAATGACTGCTTTGTTTGTGGGTTGTCTCCATCTACCTCTGCCACGTCCTCCTCTGAACATGCCTCGACCTCTACCTCTGTTTGATCGATCATCATCAACCACTTTTAACACATGTTCCTCCTCTTGGTATCCTTGCATTCTTTGTTCATGAACTAGTAAACTTCCATGTAATTCATCAATACTTAAAGTACTTAGATCATTTGATTCCTCTATTGAACACACAACATAATTAAATTTGATGGTTAAAGATCTAAGTATCTTACTGACCACCATACTCTGCTCCATTGTTTCACCGTTTGACTTCATTTTGTTCACCAAGGTCAAGGTTCGCCCCAAGAAAGTGTCTACCTTCTCTCCTTCTTTCATGACTAGCAACTCGAACTCCCTTCTTAATGCCTGAAGTTGTGCCCTTTTCACCTTTGTGGACCCTTGATACTTCCGCTTCATTGAGTCCCAAATTGCTTTTGAGGTTCCCTTGTCAAGAATTGTTTCAAGAATTTCTCTGTCAATGGCTTGAAACAGAAAATTCTTGACCTTCAAGTCTTTGAGTTTGGTTTCCTCCACTGTCTTTCTCTGCGCCTCGCTTGCTGATGATGTCCCAATTGCTGCTGGAGGGATTCCTTCATCAACCAGATTCCACATCTCCTTGCTCCTTAGAAAGTTCTCCATCATCATTGACCAATAATCATAATGGCCATCGAATTTAGGAATGGATGGTTGCACAAACTTTTCTGCAGTTGTCATTCTACTCAAACACTTTAAATTTGGCCCCTTGCACAGCTCTGAATACCAAATGTGAGTTTTAGAATAACAAATAGCTGGAAGGGATAATTATTCATTAAGAAAATGAGGCTTATAAATAGCCTTACAAGCAAAACTGAGTCCACTAACTACGTGGTCAGTAATCTAAACTGAAACAAACTTTATTCTTCCTAAATAATAGCATTCTTCCTAAAGACTAGGTCTTTCCTAGAAACTGCTAAACAAACAACAGTACACGTGATATTTTAAAGAATAATAAACTACCTAACAGACATGACTCGTAGAAGTTCAACAACCTGATGTTAAGAAGCAAAAAATGTCAAAAATAAATGGCATAAATGCATGTTTATTGCTATATCACGTCTTCTAATGTTTGACCACTTTGTTCGACACGGCTTTTAGGACTGCATATCCTACCGCAAAAGCCTCGACCCCTAATCCCATAAGTGGTGAAACTCCGATCAAGTCCACACATGCATGTTTTTCTTCTACTCTTATGCCAATACATCTGCAAACCTAAGTGTCGATCTTCTATATACTCCTTCTATCCCTACATGTAAGCATTATTTTCCTTTAATAAAAGGATGCTTACATATAGGGACGGAGGAGTAGTAGTATTGATGAGACATTTACATTTGGTGGGTTCATTTTTTTCCTCTTCCTATAAGTATGTATAATTAAAACTCGCGTGAACTTAAAATAAATAAAAACGAGGGAGAGATACAAGGGATGAATCGATACGTTTCTCAGGAACGAGTTTGGGATTTTCATGAGACTATGAGATAATGAGAGCTTGGACCAAATGGTTTTCAGTGAAATTCGTGGGAGTTGTTTATTACTCACTGGTCTCCCTTCAATTTGATTATGTTTTTTTTTTAACTACACTCTATGTTAGCGTGGTAGGGGTGCGGGAACAAAAATTACTAGTCTGTATTTAACAAACTAGTCTGTATTAATTAAATTTTCCTTCAAAAAATCTATATTAATTGAATTTATTGGGTTTTCTTTCTTTCTAGATCTTAATCAAACTAAACCAAACAAGCTCATTTTTTAATTGATTCAATGTATTGATGTCATGTTATTTAACAAGACATATGATGTTTATGTCCTTCCCTTTTTTTTAAGAAGCTAAAAAGAAATAAATTACTGAAAACCTGAAGATTTTAGCACAAAGAGTGCTGAAATCTCAGCTGAAAAAGTATCAATTACAACCAAAAACAAATGGGAAAAAAAAACAGGACCAAAAAAGAAAGCTACCCTTTTACATAATAATTCTCGAGCAAGGTAAAAGATTTAACCACCATGAATGGTAGGAGAAAACAAAACTAGAACGATTCGCTTTTAGCCACCAATAAGATTGAAGCTTAATTTATCTAACAATTGATTAATCGAAGCTTCTGTTTGGTAAAAACCCGAGCATTCCTTTCAAACCAAATCATCCACACACAAGATAACCATATAAGATTAAAAGTTGAGCGATTGTTTTTTGAGAAACCTCCTAAGGTGTCAAATTGATATAAATGGTCTCACACATGTTTAGGAAACACTATGTGGTAACTAAGCTAATGAGAAATACCGTACCAAAGTTTACCAAAAAATTCACAAGAGAAGAATAAGTGTTTTGCATCCTCCATCATATCGCATCCACCCACGCAAAACTGAGCATTTTGAAGTAAAATGTGTCTTTCAATTAGATTGTCCGTTGTTGGTAATCTATCAGACAACAGACGCCAAGCAAAGAGACTAATTTTCAGCGGTACTTCCTTGTTCCAAATTTCTTTCGTGTGAGCTGCTACCAAGTTATTGCTGGTTGATGTCAACATATTATAAGCACTTGTGACGTTGAAGCACTTGGCCCTTTACTATAGGTTTTTGACCTGGTATGCCAATATTTACAATTTCTCTTTCTTTTACTTTGAATAAATTTTAAAAGGCTGGCTGCCCTTAAAAAAAAATCAACACTACATTAACACTGAAACTTTAGGTTTTGGCCTTGTAATTTCTCTTTCTTTTACTTTGAATGATAGAAGGTTTGCTTCTTCTTCAAAAATAACATAAAATTCAACACTACATATCATTATCAACGGTTATCTTCTACAAGATGTTTTCTACCAAAAAAAATCTTAAAAAAAGAAGTTATATATATGTAATATACAAAAATCTAAATATTTGAGAAAAGAAAAAAAAATTGACGCAAAAAATTTAATATTTGAGAAAAGATAAAAAAATATTGACGCAAAAATTTTTTGAGAGAAATATTTTTAAAATAAGAAGTTTTAAATTTTCCACAAATATGAATCCGATTGAATAGAACAAATGAAACTCTTTTTTTATAAAACAAATCACTCAAACCAACCATCATTAGTTGAAAAAGTTGTAAGTTGAAAGCGTTTGTATAAATAAATTCAGAAAACAATCAATGAAATGGATGGAAAACAATCAATGAAATGGATGGGATTGATTTCGATACGAGTCATTCTATTTGATTCATGTTCCCATTTCATAAAATTAATAACATTTTTTTTTTTAAAACGGAATGAATATATGCGTTGAATTTCGGTAGAATATGTGAACTAATAAAGGATAATCTAAAAAGAATAAAGATTAGTAGACACTTTTAACGTGTATACCTCTTTGTACCACTCTGAAAGGAGAATGTGTCATGGAATGACGTTTGGTTTAGCAAGTGTTATGCTTCCTTTGACTCTATTGCTCTATCACTTTAACTGGGAACTCCCAAATCAGATGAAACATGAGGATTTTGATATGATAGAAGATTTTGGACTGACAGTTGGAAGGAAAAATGAGTTGTGTTTGATTCCAACTGTTTATGATGTCTAACTCCATGATACTCATAATGTCTCTTGAATCCAACTATGTCATTTTGTAATTTCAGAAATAAATACAAAAGTCGATTGAACCTATAGTCATTTTTTTTAACTTTGTCATTAAAAAAATCCATTCCAATTGATTCTGACTTACTCTAGTCTCTAGTCTTTACATACAATAAGGTTATTACCAAAAGTATCTCATGAAATCATCATGAATTTTTTCTTATTTTCTTTCGATAAATAAAGATTTTATTAAAAGAGTACAAGGGATACTCTAATTCGTTACAATGTCATTATAAGTTAATTAGAATTTAAACAAGAATTAGGATTGTCCCACACCAATCCGAGTAAAGTAACCTGTAATGTCTTCTCACTCTATTAATAAACAAACCCCAAGAGAGAATTTTAATTTGATCTATGACATGAATTTGCTATATATCTAGCTGCTGCATCATGGTTTTTTGCATGCCTTCAAGGATATTTCGAATTTTTTTGCATGCGCTTTAAATTTCTATTTTTGTATTTAGTGACACCTTGTTCTAATTAACTAATATTATAGAATTCTATTGACACTTATCTTTTGAACTTTTTTATGATTTATAGTCAACTCTACACCCTGTGACCTTCAAACTATACCTTGGTTGTGATTATGATAACGACTTCTTCTAGAGTCTCAAGTTGCAAACACTTGAGACCTGTGTGAACTGTGGATGATAGTTGTATGAGGTGGCTTTATAATGCAGAAGTTACAACTTGCGTGGGGTGGAGGGATTACTTTTGCTTCCAGCCCTTTGGTTCAAGTGTTTGCGTCTACGAAGTCTGGATAAGCAGGGTTGTCCCTATAATTCGGAGGCCCGGTTACATATTTGACAATTCAAACTCATAATACTTGTAATCAAAACCATAAAGACCACAACTTTCGTACAAATCAGAATTTATTTTCATTTGTTACGATATCAATAAAAGCATTATTAAAAAAAAATTGTTTAATAGCTATTGATTAAGCCTTTTCTCTCCTATTGCCATTATCCTTAAAAAAAAGTAAGTCTGATTGATTAAGAAATAAAACTAGTTCACGAAGTCTAACGTCATCTTAAATTCATGAACGATATGCACCTCAATTGAATTCTCACAATCTTTTATCCATGTTATTATATGCTTAACTTTTATAGGATACATATTGGTGTGTGTGTATATTATGAAGTATCATTATAAGTACGTATTTGATAAAATATTTTTTTAAAAAAATTGATATTTAAAGGGTACACGTATCTGCAAGTATCTACGAAATATTAGTATTTGATATGTATATGATATATGTCTCCACTTTTAGAGTTTCTAAACTTCATGGATATACATTTTTCTAAATTTTCAATGTACATTTGTTAGCCTAATAATCCAAATTTTGGTCGAGTGATATGCAGAGATTAATAAATCAAAAAATTCAAATCAAAATCTTTTAAACTCATCATTAACTGAAGTTTATTAACCCCGTGAACCCAACTACACTTGGATTAAACAATTTATGAGATAATGAAAATATAAAGGATATATTGTCTGTAAAGTCTAGCTCAACTATGCAGAAATTGTTAGGTTGGGTTGGACGCCTTCATCCGGGGTTCGAACCCAGAACCTTGTGGTATGTGAGTTTTATTGGTGTTTACCACTTCATCTACGGACAATTTTTTCTTTTATAAAGAATAAGTTACATTCTTCAATATAAATTAGTTTATTAAAATAATAAATTTGAAGAATTTTCCAATTTTTTTTTTTGGGTATTTTGTTAAAATTAAATTTGTAAAGTTTTACCTATCACCTATAAATGATTCAGATTTATTTAAATTAAAAGTGAAAACATATACAATTACCCACATTCAATCTTATTCTCAAAGGGTTTCAGCCTATGTTACAATTCGTGTTTCAACTCTTCTTCTATAAACAAATACGGCTCTTCCCTCAAATCATGTTACACTCAAACCATCAAATCTGAAAGTCTAAGTTGTGAATCCTAAAATTAAATAATTACTTCTTCAACAAATGACAGTTATTCCCTTTTCAGTCCAAATCAAAAGGTAAAGTAGAAATTAAAGATCATCAAATTGAAAGCATTTACAACCACCCCCAACAATAACAATCAGTGAATGGATTAATTTTATGAACTCTGAAGCATTTGTAATCACTCTACTAATGTCATAGTTCACTCTACTGATTATGGAAGAAGAATTACCACAGGAATTGTAACATAGGGTGAAACCATTACAGGATATGATTGAATGTGAGTAGTTGTATATACTCCCACTTTTAACTTAAATAGATCTGAACCATGTATTTAATCTAATGATGTTTTTTTCGTGGTCTACCGGTGAGGGACTTAATTGGACCCTCACCCTAGAATCCACCACAAAAACCAAGTATTTACAATTCATTTTTTAGGTGGATTCTACGGTGAGGGAGCAATTAAGTCCCTCACCGGTGGACCATCTATAATATACCATTAGATCTTTAAAAATGATCTAATGGTTTAGATTTTATTAGAAAATAAAAAGTAGCACATATGACTTGTTCCATCCAATCCCTACTCTCTTCTTCTTTTCCAGAAAAAAACCTTCATCATTCTCTTTCTTCCTTAATCTCTTCTTTCTATTTCTTCCTTAATGACTTCCTCCATCAAACTTTTTTTTAAGAAGACAAAACTTCAAGC
>Ga0315914_1005316_pt1 | contig 18794 bp, 22 predicted proteins | sample MpolenodulesMG_FD_203920 | JGI IMG/M metagenome (GOLD analysis project Ga0315914, IMG submission 203920) | Medicago polymorpha root nodule microbial communities from Los Angeles, California, United States - elongated nodules | ecosystem: Host-associated > Plants > Roots > Nodule | place: USA... | reverse complement strand
AAGGCGCTTTTTATCATTATTTTCTATCATTAAAAATTCAATCTTTACAACTGAACTTTCTTCTAATCATCAAATAAAGTTAATTGAATTGAACAACTCCCTGCTGGAACGATACTCTCTTTTTACTAATTCGGTAGAACCGTGCACTTACGGTTTTATCTCATCAATGCCCATGAAAATTTTTGGTATTTGCATCGCCTTCCTTTAACCAATTCAATCTTGATTTTTGCCAAGAACTGCTATTTTGAGCGCGAGCCAGAGAGTGTATAGTCACAGATAAATTATGTAATTCCTCCATTTCAGTTTCAAGGAGCACCGTCCCCTCAGCCTTAGCATCAAGATGATCAATTTGATTTTTCACTTCCATAAGCTTTCCATTTAGATTCTTTGAGTGATTCTGGTGCCATTCCTTTAAGCCAGCTTTCATCAATTTTAGCTTACATTTCAAAACATATCCTCCCCATCCAGTGATATCGAAAGAGGACCATTTTTCACGAACAAAATCATTGTAACCGGGAAAGTCTGACTAACACCGAAGCATTCGGAGCGGGCGAGGACCCCAATTTGCATCATCCACATGTAACATTAACGGGACATGATCTGAGAGCCCCCATTGGTATGCATCCTAAAAAGAATTTGGCCACGCCTCACACCACTTCTCGGATAACAAGAATCGGTCAAGCCGACTCATGGAAACACCATCACCTCGATACCATGTAAATAAACGACCGCATAGAGGTAGATCAATCAACATGTTTTCTTCAATAAAATTATTAAACATGTCTGTATCCAACTATCTGAATACCGAACTCCTTCCCTTGTGTTCCTCTATACTTCTAACTGACTTAAAGTCCCCACATAAGCATAAACAAATGTCGCCGTAATTTAGAACCATTGGAACCAACCGCTCCCATAACTCATGTTTTGCCACCGAGTCGCAAGGTGCATACACATTGAAAATAATAAATTCTTCCTCAGTCGTAATTACCTTGCCCTTAATAATCAACACATGACCAAAGCTTATAGTGAACAAGACATATATTCGGGACCTATCCCACACCGTCACCAAGCCACCTGATGCCCCCATCGAAGGTTGATAGGAATAATCACATGGACCATCTCCCCAAATAGATTTTATCAACCAATCATTAACCATGTTCTACTTCGTTTCTTGAATGCATAAAACAAGAGGATGTTTTTCACAAACAAACCGACAAACCTCCGCCTTCTTCTCACCACCCCCTATCCCCCTCACATTAAAAGATGCTATCTTCATTGAAACCACCCAAACACCCCACCCCTTTCATACCTACGCCCTCAACAACCCTTAACACCATCCCCACTCCCACCTCCAACCCCACGTTAAACCTCACCACCCCTGGCTTCCCGCCACTCCTTCCTCCCTTCCATCGTTAAGAAATTGAAACTATTGTTCGTATCACACTTATACTTCACCCCAATAGCCTTCCCAATATTTCTGACATCAACTGCCACCTCTTTCGATTTACCGTGCACCACCACCCAATTCTCCCAATCCTTGTTGGCCGAAGATGAGTTTTTCTAGGAATCTAGAATAGAGGTAAAAGCACTGCCACCTTCGGAAATAGGAGTTTGACATAGCCAATCTAGACTCCACGGCCCCATACCAGTCGATTTGTGTTTGCAATCACGATTCTGTTGTGTCTTGGCTTAATTTGGAAACATCACTATGTCAAGATCTTGCATCACGTCAACCTCTATAGAATTGGTAGCCTGCTGTTTTGGTGAATCAACTTTCTTCCCTTCATGTTGACGCCATTCTTCTTGTAGATCATTAACTAACTCATCATGCTCCCATTCCCCTTGAATCTCATCCAAACCAGTAATGTTATGTGGCTCGAACAATTCCTGCCTAGATTCCAACACCTCTTCCGTCATAAATGCATCCTCCCCCAGGTTACATCCCCATTCCTCCACCAATTTAAGAACATACTTGCATCCATCAATAAAAAAGCATCGAAATTATAATCCTTGCAAAGTCCAAACGGGCTTTGTCGACAGTGCATTCGTCTGCATGAAGAAACCTCCCAATACTAGAAACGCACATCTTAAAGAAAGCATCACTCCATGCATGAACGGGAACTCCACAAATTCACAACCAAGCCCCACATTCATACCTTACATCTGACGCTGACCACCTCTAAACACTACCAAACAACATTCCAAAAAAATGAACAGCGTCATTAAAGACTGTCCAGACATCCTCCCCATTATTACAGTAAAGAAAAACTCGATCCCCCCATAGGAGTAACAACTATATGATGGAAACCAGCATCCTCTACCCATTGTTGAAGTGACAACATTGAATCCCCTGAAACAATCGATGCCACCATACCAGAGTCCGCCCACTTCCGATCCTCTAAACTTGACTTAGAAACTGGAATGAACTGCGTTTTGGATTGTTGTTCCTTTGATGTACCAGATTCCTTCTTACCAACAACTGACAGTTCCGGCAGTTTGTCTTCGCCGTCCACCTTCGAAACCCCCATCATCTCTTCCGTCAGCCTTCCCTCCAACACCGTGATACCACCAACACCTTTCTTCCCATCGTCTACCCTCCTTACTTACTTCTCCCTCGTCTTGCCATCCACCCTCACTGCCACATTCCCCACCGTTACCACATCACCCTCACCGCACCCTCCCTCCTTCAAATTTCCCACCCTCGCTTTTTTTACTCACTCACCACCATCTTCCTTATTCAAATTTCCCCACCTTACCTTTTTTTTCTTCTCCCTCACTAACCTACGCACCACCACTCGTCTCTTACCCTCCTCCTCCTTCACTGCAATACTAGAAACCATAGAACTCACATCATTATGTGCAAATCTATCAAACCGAGCTTCCCTTTCCCAAACACGACATTCACCAATCCAAACATTGTTTACCGCCTGAGATAATTTGTCTGTATACTTAATGTTAACGTACCTTATGAATCCAAATTCCTGACCGCGTGCATTTCGATACCGTGAAACATAAACATCAGATAATATTCCACAAACTTCAAAAGCTTGTCTCAGCCGAAACAACAACATACTATCTGGAAAGTGATGAGTCATTAATTAGTGTTTTTAATATATTATTTGAGTCTATTTTATTTAGAGTTTATGTGTTTTTATTTCCTTTTAAAACTATTTTACTTCAATTGCAAGTTATTTAATTTTAATAACAAATATTTTAAAGATTGAGTCTTGGAGCAAAAGAAAGGAGATTTGGAGCTGATTTGGGTTAAAAATATGAAGATTCTGTGCAAAAATACAGACACAACCCGTGCCTCCAACAATTCAAAGAGCCTAAGCCACTAGAGAGGTTGGCACGGCCGTGCGCGACCCCCATCATCTTCTTTTGCTGCTTTTTGCTTCTTGGACAAGCTGCCTTCTAGTTTATTTCTGACCTAAAGCCCATAGTTTCTTGTGGAACACTCTATTGATGTATTTCTTGGGGCTTAAGTAGTTGTAGACTATAAATAGAGCAGCTAGCAAACATATTCGATCATCTTTTGTTCTTGGAAATTAATAAAGGACAATTGTTTCTTTGAATAAAAGTTCTCCTTTTTATTTATTTATTTATTTTCTTTCATGTTCTTCTTCTTCTTCTCTTCTATGTCTACAATGAACATGTGTGAGTAGACTTCTTTGCCTTGGGATTGTTGGATGAGTCTAATAACCTAATCCCTATCAAACCAAGCCTCGAATCCTAATTTTATGTAAATCTATTTTCTAATCTATTTCACGGTTTTTATAATCAATAACAAGTATTAATCGATGGATCGAAAAATGAAGTTTAATAGTTGTTATTGATTAATCACAAATATCAAGCGAAGGATCGAAAGATGAAGTTTTGATATTGGAACAAGTGAAATTAAACAAGGATTGCGAAACATGAAAATATTTTAGCAAACCTTGAGACATTAAAGTTTCGAGCTTCAAGGATTTCAATAGCAACCAACCATGGAAATAGGTGTGGTTGCTAGAGAGACACACTCACTGAGACCGAAAGGAGATGTGATAGGCTAAAGAGAATTTTGTCTTTAGAAAATAGGTCCAGCATAAAGTTCTAGGTTTAGGGAAGGATTTGTCACCATGACGAACCAATAATCCGAAATCGCTTTTTATTATTATTGTCAACCGTTAAAAATACCAACTTTTCAACTTGAACTCTCTTCTAATCATTGTTAAAAGTCAATTGAATTCATAACTCCTTGTCGGAACGATACTCTTTTATTACTACTTCGGTAAACCGTGCACTTGAGGATTTACCCCATCAGAAAGTTTGTGACATAAAAAGAAGCTTTTCTGCCATGATCCCCAGCTGCCATAACCGCTCATGTACCATGTCATTCTGATGATGAAACGCGGCCTCCCACATCATTGGAAAACCGCTTGTCTGCCCAAACCCTACCTTCCTGTCAAAACCGAGGCTGATTATTAGAAACCTTGACTGAATCGTGTAGCTGTCCCTGACCATTACCTGTAACCTTTCCATCGTGCCAATTCGGTACCCTTGCCCCGTCCTGTCCTCTGTGTTCATGTTCCGACGCTTTCTTCTTCCTCGACCACACCATAGACCAGTCTCCCCTATCCCCCCAATATCTGCCACCCTGGCTAGACCCCAAACCCTCCCAGTGTATCTCTCTGCCGGAGAAAAGCTCCGGCACGGTGGCCCTAGGAATGCCCTAGAGTGACCGTCGCTCCTCTTCTCTCGACAAATCCTTTATATACATTCTTTTTGACTTTTTTCTCTCGCGCCGATACTTCAAGCATTTTTAGAATTCTGTACAGGTGATTTGCAACCCGTTTTCCCTAAGGAAAACTCCTATTTATAAGTATAAAATAACTGGAAAAATTACAGTCCCACGATCATCACTTCTTCCATGTAGACAATTGTTTATCTCCCACATTCTCCATTGAGGAATCCGCTATTTTTTGAAATTCGAATCTTCCCGCCCACTGGCGGAACCAGGGGTTGCAAGGGGGAGCCTTGGCACCCCCATTTAAAAAATTATAATTTTTTTATACCTTTGGATTTTTTTTATATGAGCAAAATCACTTGATTTTCTACGCATGTTATTTCTTGATGACATAATTCTTAATTTTACACATTCTCTTTATATATCATTTATTTGGTTTAAAGGAATTGATATTAACTTAATAAATGATAATCTAGAGAAATAAACAATGAAATATGGTACATAATTGATACCTTAATAAGTCCATTTTTCTTGTCAACCATTCTTTTCATTACAAATTGTTAAATTGAAATTTTAACCGGTTGAAATTGATAAATTTATTTCTTTGCAACAAAAAAGTTAATGATAGACTTTAATGAACGTAAAATGAAACGTTAAGCATGTATATATAGTTTAAATTTTGAATGATCAATTTTTTGTTTATTACAATCTAAATGTTGTATGCAATATCATTTATACATTTTGGTTTATTTTGATAGCGGCCACCCCAAACTTTTTTGTCTAGCTCTGCCACTGTTTCCGCCTCAACGGAAGTTTCTTGACTTCGACGGTTTTGCATTCCTGACTCGTGTCTTGTCGAACTTTAAGGCTTTTAGACCCTTTCATGCTAAATCCAACATCTCATCGAAACTCCCTAAGTTGAAGAAAAGACTTTGATTCCTGCAAGAGTAAAAATCAACTAGTGTTGACCAAATTAAAAGAGACTGGTGAAAATACCAGCTAATAGTGTCTGGGGTTCGAACCTCAACCCCTACATATATTATACAATGTTCCTACCAACTGAGATAAGTTCACAAAGACAATATTTATTTTATGGGTCATGTTAACTTATGTCATGGAATTAAAAGACAACTTTTGCATTAAAAATATAAAATTTTGAACTTTTAAACAATGAATGTACAATTCCTGAGAAAAAGTTTCTATGTTTAGTTTTTTAACTTATGCCTCAATAACAAGGTGGATTCTAAGGTGAGGGTTCAATTAAGTCCCTCACCGGTGAACCATGAATTAAATAACGTTAGATTTAATTAACGGTTAGATTTTGTTGAAAAATAAAAATGAGAACAATTTATTGCTGCACACAATCAAGTCCCTTTCCTTTTCTCTTCACCATATTGTTCCTTTCTAACCAAAAACTCTGCACAAGATGGTTGCTGCCAAAAATTCTTCACATCATAATGCTTTAAGCCTTAATTGAAGGTGTGCAATGGAAATATGGACTTACACCACTTTTTATTTTTTAATAAGCATTTATCTTCTTGAAACAGTGTGACGGTTCCATACCTTTCTCCTCACCATGTTTGGTTAAGCAAATTTGAGTTACGATTTGTTGTAAGTAACCACCTGTCTCAACAAAATTGATTCACAACCCACCATGGTTTCATTCAAATTCAGTGCATAAATGATTTGATAATTTAAAAAATAAACTTTTCATCTTCATAATTTCAATGAGAATAATGAAGCATGAAAAATTATTTTGAATCGGAAATGAATCAAAACTTCTCTCAACAAAAATTTCAGACATTCCCTCATTCTCTTCATTCTAATCTTAAAGTTGGAAGGATGCACAACCAATAAACTCCCAAATAATTATATGAAGAAGGGAGATGGGCTTATGCAAATTCGGTCACTGAGTGGATGTGAAAAGGTGAGAGGAAGATGGGAGAGACAAACAAAAAGATATAATGCAGATAGTCTATAATAGAATTTATGCGCTTGATTGATCTAATGGCTCTCAATTATTGTTAACAGTGGTTCACCGATGAGGACACTTAATTGAGCCCTCATCCTAGAATTCACCCAATAACACAAGTTAACATTTCCCTTATTTTATTCTATTTGACATATATTTTGTGCAACTTGCATGTGTCCCTCCGGGAACCGCACGTTCGCCTTTTATTTATTTTTCATTTCTTCTTATTAAAATCTGGTTACCGATACATTGGAGCTAACAAGGAAGCTAGGTAAAAAAAAAAAATTCGCTACAAAAAAAGGTAAATTAATTTTTGAAGTTAATATATATAGAATATAACAACATGGAAAGTTTGATTCCACACCCTTCCCACGAGGTCCACCAAATAATTGCCTGCATCTTCACTAGAGAAAAATCAGACAACTATATATCTTATAACACAGATTAAGAAATTAATAGAGACCAGTAGACAAAAATTTAAATCATGGGGTTCCCCTTGTTGTCAATGTATTTGGCAGAGGAAGCAACTTGATTTGATTTAGATCACTGTTTGGTTTTCCTAGAGCAGAAAGAATCACACAGGCACTTTTTAATATTACATTTCTTTCTTAAATAAGGTATTCCCTCTGTCCCGGATTAACTGACATTTGCTCATTTCACACATATTAAGAAAAATGTATAAATGAAGGAGAGAGAAAAGATTTTAAGTGCTCTTGTTAAGTATTGGTGCATTCTCCACTATCATAAATTCAAAATGGAATATATTGAATTAAGAGAGATGAAAGTAGTATTAATTAGATTATAAACGGAAAAAAATAATTAATATTGTATTGAAAAATGAAATGACTCACTTATTTTGGGACACTTTTTTCTTTTTTGCAAATGACTCAGATATCATGGGATGAAGGGAGTACTTTTTAATATTACATGACAAGCTAATTTTTTCATCTTCTAATTCTAATATTATGCAAACTTTTATTTTATTCCCTCTGTCCCTTAATCTAAGTCATCATTGCAAATTTCACAAAGATTAAGAAAATGTGAAAGTGTAATTAATATGATAATTTTGTATGAGGATATTACTAAATTGTCCTTTTATGTAGTGTATTCAAATTTGACTTTTACATATTCTAAGGTAAATTAGTAGCATTAATTAGAGTTATGTTTGGAAAAAATAATAAATGCATCTAGAAAATAGAAAGAGAAGTAATATTTAGAGACATGATGTTATATCTAGTAGACAATTTTTTTTTAGTGATGATCTTGGTGTAGTGTTCGTTTGATCTTAGTTTTGAAGTGATGTTCATTTGATTTTCTATCTTAGTGTAGTGTTCATTTGATTTAGATTGATAAATCAACTGTGATCAATGATTAGGTCGTCAACGTTTTGTATTCCCGATTTATCCTATTTTTTGTATGTATTTTTGGTCTAAAGAAAATCAACCAAATCCGAAATACAATAAATATTTAATCAGTGTGACTTTGAGAAAGATTCAGTACATTTATGGTCATGAGTTTATTTCGAAAAGGCTAAAATATGCATTTCATCCCTGCAAATATAAGTCATTTGAAATTTCATCCCTGAACTTACTAATCCTCCAAATTTGCCACTGTAAATATTAAGCATTTGAAAATTCGTCCTAATTTCGTTTAATTATTGACGTGGCATGTCATTAGTCACATAGAAGTGATGTGGCACAAGCTGATTGGTAAAAGGCTATTATGAGTCAACAAATAACACCTAAATTAACCATTTTTCCCTTAATAAACAAAGACAAACGTGAAATGTCAAAATTACCCTTGACTGGTTCCCTCATTTTCCTTCTCTTCTTCCGTCGTTCTCCTCCATTTCCAACTCCAGCACCTCCATTACCACTGCCAGCTGAAGAACTAAAAGAAGCAGCGGAGCTCGAAACGCATCTGCGCCGTCGTGGGGACGGTTAACGCAGAATCCATTGGATTTGATTTAAACAAACACCATCAACACCAACAAAATTAAAACTCAAAAATTACAAAATGAAATCAAAACCAAGGGCAAAAGAAACCCAGAAATGCATGTTTGTATATTTGGAGTATTGCATCGTGTTCATCTTAAAACTGAGTTTTCTTTGACCTTCATTAGAACTCATAATTTATTGTTGCTTCCATTGCTGTTGAATTTCTCATTACTATTCTCACATCCATCATCACCCTTCTGCAATACCACAAGAACTTGTCAGGATATTATATTGATGAGTTGCTTTTATAGCGGCATGAAAAATAAGTATTTAAAGTATCGTACCACAAGAACTTGTGCAATACCAAAGCCGTTGAATAACAGATATTGTTTTGGGTATGGAAAAGTGTGTTGCTTAATCATATATTGGTCTTTCCAGTTTAATATTAAAACAATAATAGAGAGATTGTATTTTTGGGATTAAGCTTCGTTAACTAATCATCTAATGTCGTTTCTTTATGGATTATACGTTTCCTGAAATAAGGATAGTGATCAAGTGATAGTGATCAAGTGATACATTTCCTGAAATGATTAAATGAACAATACATAACTATTAGGTCTCAGATCATGCTAATGGACCCTTTTCCCAATAATGGAAAAGCTTATTCCTTGCTTGTGAAACAAGAGAGAAGAACCATTTTTTCTACTGATGGATCCAAACTTTTAACAATTTTAGGTAATCACTTCTTAAGCAGTCATGTTTCAGGAATAGGCTCTACACCTCGTGGTAGGGGTGATAGAGGAGGGAGATGATATCGTGGTAAAGCGTGAGGTACCAGAGTTTGCTCACACTGTAGCAAAATTGGTAACACTATTGACACATGCTTTAATTATAGTTTCTCGCTATCAAAAGAAGGAATGGTTAATAATTGCACAAATGCACATGGGAATAAGGGAGAATCCACTTCAGTTGCATATGATAATGATCATTATAACACATATTCAGGAAAATTGCTTACATCAGATCAACACAAAGCCTTTTTTGAACTTCTTCAACAATCAAGAACTTTCCAGTCTTATAGTCAGTGTATGAATAAAATAAACTATATACACATCAAATTACCAAATGGATTCACAATTTCTACTAGCTTATCACGAACTACTGTATTTGGCTGAAACCTATATCTCACATATGTGCTATATTTTCCTGTGTTTTCTTTCAATCTTATGTGTCAGCACACTTCATCAAAATGGCGTAGTAGAGAGAAAGCACCAACACATTCTTGGTATTGCTAAAGCTATACTTTTCAAGCCAATTTGACAAATGTTTTTTTGGACTCATGCTGTCACACATGCGTTCATATTATTAACAGATTACCAACACCATTTTTAGGTCAAAAATCCCTTTTTTTTATGCTCCAAGACTTCAAAATCATATTAAAAAAATGGAACTATATGTCTAGAAAGTGTGTTTACTTTGGCTTGAAGATTGGTGTTATGGAACATATTATTTTTTATATACATTCAGAAGAAGTATTTCTATCTAGAGATGTAGTATTTTTGAGAACATCTTTCCTTATGAATCAAACTTGTCATCTGATATTGTCTAAAATACTGCATATTAACCCCAAATTCAACCTACATTTGATGGTATCATTATGGATCCTTCACATCATTACATTGATCAAACACCATCATTTGATTCATCTTATTAACATCATATGCACACTCCCAATAAATCACCAGTCGTTGGAAATTTCTCTCACTTGAAAGAGATTTGTTTTTAATTCACCTTTGCTTCACATGAAGATTTGTGCTCAGTTTGGGCGTTGAGCACCATTAACCTTAAGATGGGAGTTGTTATGAAATTCAACAAATGAAAAATAGCTTCATTCTCATCGATTGTAAAGTGTAGTTACATGATCTATTTATAGGCAACTATAATATTCACAATGAGTAAAGATACAATAGTGAAAGATAACTTGGAGCTCAAGTAACTAAGTAGCTTGTGGTTCAAGTAACATCATTATGCTTCAGTTCTTTGTCTTCATTCTCTAATATCCCCCCACAAGCTGGAGAATGATAAATGTTGAGCATTCTCAGCTTGGATAGCAAAATGTTGAATGGTTGAGGAAGTAGAGGCTTAGTAAAAAAATCTGCTAACTAGTCTTTAGAGGAAACAGGAAGAAGCTTCATGATTCCATCTTGAATCTTGTCTCCAACTAGATGGCAGTCAATCTCAAGATGTTTTTGTTCTCTCATGAAACACTGGATTGGCTGCTATGTGCAAAGCACTCTGATTATCACAGTAAAGCACAGGAAGTTTGACTGTTGTGACATGAAGATCATGGAGTAAATAGAGCAACCACTGCAATTCACATGTTGCTGCACCAAGTGCTCTATACTCAGCTTCTGATGAAGATCTAGAGACAATCAACTGCTTCTTGGTTCTCCAAGAGATGAGGGAGTTACCAAGGAAGAAAAATTTGCTAGAAATTGATCTTCTAGAGTCCAAACAACCTGCCCAATCTGCATCTGAGAAGCCAGAGAGGAACAGTGAAGAGTGTCTGGGAAAAAATAACCCTTGACCAGGAAATTTTTTCAAATGTTTCAGGATTCTAGTAGCAGTCATATAGTGCTTCTCAGTAGGAGAAGTGAGAAACTGGCTAAGTTGCTGAGTAGAAAATGTAATGTCTGGTCTGGTATTGGTCAAGTAAATCAGTCTGCCTATCAATCTTCTGTATGAAGGCACATCAGTGTTGGGTGCACTCTTATCATTGTGAACTTTACATGATGGATCAGAGGGTGTAGAGACAGGTTTAGAGGCAAGATATCATGTATCAGTAAGAAAGTCCAGGCAATATTTTCTTGACACAGAAAGATTCCTTGTGAAGAATGAGCAACTTCTAAACCAGGGAAGTACTTTAACTATCCAAGATCTTTAATTTTGAAAGAAGTGTTGAGAAAGTTTTTGATGAATGTAAATTCATCAAGTGAATCACCAGCTATTATAATATCATCCACATAAACCAGTAAAACTGTAAAAGAAGTGGCAGTTTTCTTGATGAACAGAGAATGGTCAGCATTTGATTGAGTGTACTAGTGCTGAATAAGAAGAGATGTGAGTTTCTCATACCACTTTATGCTTGCCTGCTTAATACCATAAAGAGATTTGAGCAGTTTACATACTTAATTGGGATTGGAAGTAGTGATGCCTTGAAGAACAAGCATGTAAACATCTTCTTGGAGGTATCCATGCAAAAATGCATTATTAACATCTAATTGATGAATGTGCCACTGATTTATAGATGCCAGAGCAATCACAGTTCTAACAGTAGTAAGCTTAGCAACTGGTGAATAAGTGTCAAAGTAATATAAACAAGGTAGAAAGGAACAAAAATGCATTATTAGATCAATTAGTTAGTGTCAAAGTAGTATAAACTGGTGAATAAGTGTCAAAAATGCATTATTAGATCAATTATTTAGTTTTTTTTCTTTCAACAAAGACCAATTATTTAGTTATAACTAGTGATGGAGGAAGTATATTTTTTATTTATATTTTAGCCTTTCATAAATGATATAAATGATTGGTAAACAAAATAGATGTATAAACGCATCGAAGATGTGAAAGCACATTTTTTATTAGTTAAAATACTATTGGATGATTTTGTTTCAACATTTTATATTAAACTTACTACATATTACATGTGGATGTTGTATGAGTTGAGAAAATATTGTTATCTTGCACATGGAAAGAAAGATAATAAATTAAATTTTTGGAAAGCCAAGAGATAGGTGAGGCATCAAGGTGAGTATGAAAGAAAGCCCCATCTTATATTGCTTACTCAAATATATTATTAAAAAAAAAAGGAAAAAGATATACAAGAGGGAGGGACAAAACAAAACACTCAAAAAAAGATTCCCTAAAAAAACACTCAAAAAAGAAAATAAAAAATAACAAGGGAATAAAAGAAAAAAATAAGAAAAAGTAAAAAAACAAAAAAAAGGCCCAAAAACAAAAAAAAAAGGTGTTTTTCAACCACCCTTGGGTTTACCCTTAGATCTAGTGTTGTAGGAATTGAATTTTTGAGTTGTTTCTTCTACTTCGTCGTCAGATAAGGCATAAAAGGCATGTCGGAATCTTTACCTTAAATAAGGTTTGTTTCCTTGTCATTAGAAACGTTTGCTGCTAGTGCTTGTTGTGCTAGTACTTGTTGTATAAGTTCAAAGTCTCTTGTAACAACTAGACAATGATGAAGAATCGCAACAAAGAAGGGATGTTGTTCTAGTTGTCTATCACAAGATTTTTCACCCGAAATTACAATCGACTCCTTGTCCGAGATAGTTATTGTGTTATCTAGAGTGATTGTTGGTTGCGCACAGGTTCGACCTAGAGGGGGTGCAATCAACTCTATGGTGTCGGGCCTCGCACTTTTTGGACCCAAATTTCTAATTTTACATGACCTGGTGGCTGTTATAAATCTATTAATCAAAAGAGTAGAGCTATAATGATAAGATTTTAGTCTTAATGTGCGCGGGTTCAAGTCCCAGCTTTTTCATTTTGGATTTTTTTTATCATTTATATTAACACTATTACGGAGTAAAAATCAAAAGGAGTGGTTAGTGAGGATTAAACTGATAGCCTTTGAGCCAAAATAGGTTAATGAAAGCCAATGAACCAAATAAGCATTATGATATTAATTTTGTTAAAATTATATAAATCTTACATTATTAGGAACCCAATTTTGTTTATAAATATTAGTTACAAGGATGTCTATGTTATGTTATTTATTACAATCAAAACAGATGATGAATTTTTTTAAAAATGTTGTATTTGTTTGCTAGGGGCCAACTTTTATTATTAGAACCTGACCTACAATTTGATCGGAACGGCCCTAGTTGCGGATAGTCAGAATAAGTAGCTCATGTTGTGACTCCAACAACCATTAGATCTTATTTTCACTATGATTTGTTGCATCCCCATTGGAGTGGGAGGCGTTCTCCAGTTCTGAGGTTATAGTACTACGATAAGTATCATAACGTTGAACAAGTTCGAAAACTGTTCGAAATGGTATATTAATGTTAGGCCGAATTATTTCATCAGTGACATTTTGTAACGTCATATGGAAAGATTTAACCGTCTTTTCTGGCTTAATACGATGTGGAGTACAAATTAGACGTGCATGAGTGTTGTCATCAACATTGGCAACATTTTTTCGCCTCACCTCTTTTTTTTTTAATTGCAGTATCCTCATAGACAACAACTGGAGTAGACTTTGAATCAATAGTAGTGTTTTTTTGACAAAAACAAAACGATATTCATTCATTCAAATCGATAGAGTACATCAGATACAAACATCGCTAAAAACGTAAAGGTTGAATCTGCGAACAAACTCACAACACCCAAGTTAATAGCATACAACGGCAAACTGCCTAACAAATAATATGATAAAACATAAGTCACCGAAATACCCATGCTTCCGGATCTACAACATTGACGTCCAAATCATTGGTTGAATTTGTAATTGACTGATGTAGATCTTTCAATAGGAACTGAACAAACACTGCTACAAGACGCGAAATCAAACGCCGCACAATTACACCAGTACTTAACAATGTTTGTGACAATAAAAAATGAGAGACAAAAATCTGCTCTTTGAATAAAACAAGTTTGGTAGATCTATCAATCATGGGTGTAGCCAAGGAGGTCCGTATTTAAAAAAGATATCTCCATACTCCTTTTTAAGCACGATCAATAACCATCATTCTAAATTTACATATTTAACGGCTAACCACATATTTTTTATTTTTTTCCTTCTTCGTACTGTTGTATTTGGCTACTGATCATATGATTGACCACTATCATATTGCACAAATAGCTGTGATACATCATTATTGAAGAATCCATAATGGTACATGTTAGAGAAGGATGATGATGTGATACGATTAAAGCTTAATCGTTCTTTAAAAAGGATTTTTTTATTTTATTTATTTATAATTTTTAGGGGAAATATTTTATAATTATTCTTAATAATAACAATGAATAAAATAAAAATATTATTGGAAGATTTTAAATAAATAAATAAATAAATAAAGGGTTCAAGGGTCAATACCAAAGTGCATGGAGCAATATAAAAAATGCTAAAAGTGCATAGACTAATACAAAAAATTTGAAATATTTTATGCATGAAAATTTGGTCTTTTGCCACATGGCGTGTAATAACTGCTTCACGTGACACACCGATAGTTTTTTCTTTTTTTAACAAAAAGACCGATTGCAAATTTTGTACAAGGACTAATGTCAAATAAAAAAAAATGTAGGAACTAATGCCATAATATGGTCAATGTACAGGGCCTAATGACGAGACTGATGACATATTTAAGCCAGAAAAAACATAATTGTTATGCAACCAGATCTTATTATGCTACTCAATTAGAAATGGGGAGTTTTCACTATCTCTGATGGGGAGTTTTCACTATCTCTGATGAGAAAGGTAATTATGTTACTTGGGGTATTTTTATCCTCTCTTAATCTAAGTTTTAATAATTATCTTAGTTTAAATTTCTGCATAATCACATTAGTTTTCAGCAGCAATCAATATTGTTACGCAACCAGATCTTATTTTGCTACTCAATTAGAAATGAGGATTTTTCACTATCTCTGATGACAAAGGTAATTATGCTACTCGGTGTATTCTTATCCTCTCTTAATCTTGGTTTTAATTTATTCAATAATTATTTCCATTGCTGCGTGCAGGGGTGATGGACAAGAGGAAAACAATATTGTTTTACAATATAATTGAATTATTATTCCATTTTACTTTAAATATTTTGTGGTACATATAATAAATAATAACAACTTTTTATTACAAAATAATATGTTAATTTAAGGCAACAATATTATTTGTAAAATAAAATGACCTATACCAACAATTAATATCGCCCTAAACACACGAACACACGTTGTAGGTATAGAGAAAAATGGGACGGAAGGGCTTTCGGGGTTTAACTTTTCTTCATAATACAAAACCCTCCTCATTTGGGGATCTAAAAAATTGTATTGGAGGAGGGTTTTGGGGGGTTTTGGAGGGTTAATAAGAATTTTTCAAATTTAATCTATGCGGTTATAATATTTTTAAAATTAAAAATATAGCAATCATATGTATTGATTTATCTTTCTCTAAAAAACTACTCTTTTAAATTTTTTGAAAGATTTCTTAATTTTCCCTCGTATTTTGCACCCCCTCAAAGCATTTCCTTCCCTTCCCCTCCAAACTCCCAAACAAAGCCTAAATCTTTCGTGTAGGTATAGGCTCTTGGGACAGAACTTCATCGTTGGTATAGGAAATCAAAATTAACATAAAGAAATTTCCTTTGGTATCTGTTTCATGATCAATACCAACAGTTTTTAAATCTTTACCAACAGGTTTTTGCCACTGGAATATGTTAAATTCCATGTAGTGAACACTCGGTGGGATAATATCAAGTGAAGAAAAACAAAAGTGCATTTCACACAAATACAATTAAATTGAAGATCCAGAGAAAGTAAAAATCAAAATTTGAAATAAATTCTAGAAATGAAAATATTAGGACGCAAAAACAATATTATTCACTTAGAAATAAGATCATTAAGTTTTAACTTACATCTTCCTATCCAAAGAGCAGGGCCATCTTTGAGGAGGTGCAAACAACACTGAAAATATGATTATATACTACTAGCATTGTAATGTTTGCAAGAGAAATACTAACAACACACATTCTAACACACACTTTTCAACACACTCTCTTTGATTGGTTAGAATTCACATGGAACCCACCAAAATTATACAGGACCCACATGAATTGGTGGGACCTATGTGAATTTTAACCAATCAAAGAGAGTGTGTTGAAAAGTATGTGTTAGAATGTGTGTTGTTAGCATTCCTCATGTTTGCAATGCCGAAAAAGTACTAAAAGTGATATACACCACAATATAATACAACAACCATTTTTTTTATATAGAATGTTTGTAGGTACTTTTTGTCAAAGAGTACCTACAAAACTTATTTATACACCACATATATAGAGGCTTTTCCACCTTTGGACAATCATCAACAGTAACACAATGAATACTAACTGCAGTTTCAATTAAGAAAAATTGTTACTAAAAGGTGATAAAATATTGTCTAAGAAAAATTATGAAAGTTTAAGAAGGTGTGAAAAATGGCATACGATGGGTTGACGCTTCAACAAGAAATAGAGAAAGAAATATGATCAAAGCATAAACAAACATGAGAAATTGAGCCATACTTGACCTCCTTTGGATGTGATAAAAGTAAATTTTTTTGTTCGTTTTATAACTAAAATTTCACACTTTGTTGACTTGAATTAAATAATTGTTAGTACCTTGAATTTTTTTTATCGTACCAAGTGAAATAAAAAGCCAACCAGGATTAAGGTCGGAACCTATTGACATATTTTTTTGTTGTACTTTGGAGTTGTAACAAGCCATTTACAAAATTATAATCAATGTTAAATGTCTCTAATCAATATGTCACGTCAATCCTTCTACTCATTTTTTTCTTATTAAACTTCATTATAATCACTCCGTCCCTAGGATCAGTAATAATTGGTGAAAGAAAGTTGATAATTTTGGTTCTCAATAGGACCAAATACATCCATTTTATTAGACTAATTATTTATATATGTTTTCAACAAAGACCGATTATTTAGTTATAATTAGAGATGAAGGAAGTATATTTTTTATTTTATTTTAGCCTTTCGTAAATGATAGAAATGAATGATAAAAAAAATAGATGTATAAACGCATCGAAGAGGTGAGAGCATATTTTTTTATTAAATAAAATACTATTGGATGATTTTTTCCAACATTTTATGTTAAACTTACTACATATTACATGTTGATGTTGTATGAGTTGAGAAAATATTGTTATCTTGCACAAGGAAAGAAAGATAATTAATTAATATTTTGGAAAGCCACCCCATCCTATGCCGCCTACTCAAATATATTACTAAAAAATGGTAAAAATATATACAAAAGGGAGGGACAAACCAAAACACTTAAGAAAGATCCCCTAAAAAAACACTCAAAAAAGAAAGGAAAAAAAACAAGGGAAAAAAAAGAAAAAAAATAGGAAAATGTAAAAAAAAAAAACGCTCTAATAGAAAAAGGTGTAGCTCAACCCCCCTTGTGTTTACCCTTAGATCCAGTGTCGTTGGAATTGAGTTTTTTGAGTTGTTTCTTCTGCTTCTTCGTTAGATAAGGCATAAAAGGCATGTCAGAATCTTTACTTTAAATAAGGTTTGTTTCTTTGTCATTAGAAATGTTTGCTGCCAATGCTTGTTGGGCTAGTACTTGTTGTATAAGTTTAAGGTCTCTTGTAACAACTACACAATATCACAACAAAGAAGGGATGTTGTGATGTTGTTCTAGTTATTTATCATTAGATTTTTCACCCGAAATTACAATAGACTCCTTGTCCTGCAACCAACTCTATGGTGTTGGGCCTCACATTTTTTTGGGCTCAAATTTCCTGTTTTACGTGGCCCCAGTGGCTCTTATAATACTACTAATAAAAAAAATTGTAGTGCTCTTTACCCAAACGTTTTTGCTCATTTCTGAGTGAAATTCCCTTTTTACCCTTACGTGACTTAAGTTACGCTAGTACAAACTGCCACGTGACTTAAGTCACGCTAGTGTTAACACTGTTGAAGCAAAAATCTTTTTGATGAATGTTTTAATGATAACAAACCTCGTGGAATAAATGATAAGTTTTATGAATGGTGATCTACTGATGTTTGCACTTGAGTTTTTGTTAAAAAGAACAGGAATCACATAAGTGGATAAGCTAGAAGCCACCCACATTGATAAGTGCATTATAACTACTCAACAATGAAAGAATGAGTATATCATCAGTTGAATCAACACCATCATATCTCCATGAAGATTCATAGCTCAAGAATCATGATGGAAGAACTTGAATCATGATGGAAGAACTTACATCACAAGCTACACAAGAATGTGCTTGAAGTTATGTGACATAACTCACATTGAGTTTTATGCTATATGATAAAAGGAAATATGCATACAAGCTAGGAAGATTCTCAGAACCTCCTCAAAGTATCACACTTCCAAAGCTTCTGAAGATAAGAAGTTCAGA
>Ga0315914_1005313_pt1 | contig 18802 bp, 12 predicted proteins | sample MpolenodulesMG_FD_203920 | JGI IMG/M metagenome (GOLD analysis project Ga0315914, IMG submission 203920) | Medicago polymorpha root nodule microbial communities from Los Angeles, California, United States - elongated nodules | ecosystem: Host-associated > Plants > Roots > Nodule | place: USA... | reverse complement strand
TAAGAATTGAGATTTTTGATTTTTTTTTTTTTTTTTTGTGTTGAATGGGAGATTCAGAACTGTGATGGAGCTATATCTTGATTGATTTTATTCATTATATGATACGATGTAGTTGTATATATTAATGCTTATCTTGTTGAACCAATTAAGTATTGCTTTTGAAATTTTTTGCTGATGAGTTTCTGGATCTAATGGAAATTGAAGTCTGATTTTGTAGTGTTGGTTCTGTACCTCAAGCTGTTATGTGATATGATTGAATCACTTATTGACAATACATGATTTGCATTTTTTTTTTCTAGTTGAATGAGTTTTTTCTAATGGATATTTTGTTATTTGGGTAATGTTAATGAATGGTTGTTAATGTTAAGTCATTAAGTTACATTAACTTGAATAGGAATTAGCTCATCATGTGCATTTTATAGGGAAAAGGGCAAATTTTTAAATGTTTATTGCAGTTTTGTCAAATAGAGGCTATGTCATAGTAGAATTTGAACAAATAGCTATTGTTTTGTGATATGCTATTTAGTTCAACGTGTTTTTGAATACCGGCTACTGTGGCACTAAAGCCCTTTAGCATAGCTGTTGGGTTTCAAGTGTGAGTGTTTAAGTCCCACATCACCTGTGAATGGATAAAATGTTGGATTTATAAGATAGCTGACCTATTAACCTAATGCCTTAAGGTTTTGGGTGGAGATGTGGCGTCTCCCTCTCCTGTAGTCCTAGAGCATTGGTCCCGTTGTTTCTCCCGTGACCTCTAGACTCCCCAACGGTAGCATAGTTTAAAAAAATCACTATTTTGACAACACTGATTGGAAAATTGAGGGTTGAGATTGTTAAAGCATTGAAAGTTTGATTTTTATTCAATAGGTTATAATTCTGCTCTTTACTTAAGTACATCTCGTACTTCATATAGTAAAATCAAGTTGAATTTATGATGAAAAATTGGCAAGCCATTTAAATTGGTTCTTTTCAACCGGAACTCTATCATATTAATAGTCTCTAACTCTCTTGGTATAACCTTTCCTCTTGGCCTATTGACTATTGGTTCCTTTGGTTTGTTTCCTGACATATTGATTCTGTGTTATGTGCTTTTATTTTTGATTGGATGTTAATAACATTTTGGTGGAAATTATGAAGTATATCTATTGCTTTCTGATGAACTAGTTCCTCTTGTCATTGCCATTGTTTGTTTGCCTATTTACTCACAAAATATCATCCAAGCAATACCTTAATTTAACATTGTGTGCAGGCATCAATGGACCATACTGATCAAAGAGCTGAAGCCATTCCCTGCTCCACAGCTACACCAAATTGGACCGTTCATGTTTCAGATGTGAGTTTTTTTAGATAGTAGCATTGTTTGCACTGTAATTGTAATATACCTGATCAGGAATCAATGTTAGGTTTTCAGTGGGACAGCGATAGATTTTTGCATGCCGTAAACAGTAGCAGGTTAACAGCATTTGAATACTAGTGATAGATTACAATTAGTTAGGGAATTAAAATGGGAATTATGTAATGAAAGTAGAAGCAGTTAATGTACTGAAAATCCAAAATCATTTGATTTGGAAACATGTTAATAAAACCCTCACAATTAATAAAGATTCTAATGTATAGCTTCATATTATAAAGAAACCGAAGATGATCGGAAAAGACTATTTCAGATTTGTTTTGTTTGGAAGATAAGTTGGCTGATTTTGCTATAATCTTGGTTACTTTTTGTTAACGTTGTTAAACAATTCTTATCTGTGTCCTGTGTTGGTATTTTAGTTGTACAAATTTTTTAATAGTCTACCATATTTCAGATATTTCTGATGCATTTTTGAGTTAATTCCATTTTCATTTCATACAGATAAGAACAGTTAAAGTGAGCAACATATCACTGATTACTTCCAAGCAGGACATTGAAGAATTCTTTTCATTCTCTGGTGATATTCAATATATTGAGATGCAAAGGTCAGAGCACTTGCAATGTACTTATCTTTATAAATTTCTTTTGATTTTTATTGTGTTAACTTTATCCTAAATGTCACCCCTTTGGTTGTAATTCTGCAGGGAATCTGATCGCACTCAAGTTGCTTATGTTACCTTTAAGGATTCACAGGGAGCAGAGACAGCAGTTCTCTTGACGGTATGTACATATTCAAATAATTTCCGCATTTAAAATTTTACTGTACATTTCATAGTAATGGGATGTACCGCACCAATTTTTAATTCATGTGCTTATTCTTCAATTTTTAATATAGGGTTCTAAGATAGGTGACCTATATGTCACCATCTCACCTGTGGAGCAGTACCAACTTCCCCCTGAAGCACTTCCCTCAAGTCCAGTAAGTACCAAATTGCTACTTTATCCTATGTTATTTAGTGTATGCAATTGAGGTCATCATGCACCATTTTCTTATGCTAGTCCATTTCTATGTCATTAAGTGAGTTAAAGAAGAACTCTTCTGCCGGACATGTTTGCGTTATTTGCCCAAAATATCAGTTTCGTTGTCACATAGAATGCTTTATATATCTGACTCGTTAAATTAATATTCTTGACTGACTCTTAGTTTCAGGTTTTGAACCATATGGCTAAACTATTGCAGTCAAATTTATAGTGGTTAATATCTTTGTCTGGGTATGATAACTAAAACTTTTAGATTTAGTTTGTGTTTGTGTTGATGCCAGCAACTTATATGCAGTACTGCAAACAACTCTAGCCTGAAGATAAGGTCACAAAATCTCATACAGACTAACCAAATTAACTTTAGTGTCCTAGGCTCCTAGCAGAATCAAATATTCCCATGTAGAACATTTTCGTGTGAAATTCAATTAATAACTAGATGGCTACACTGTCGGTGTTGTTTATGGTATTAAAGTAAAATATATTGTAAACTTTGATCGGATAGATCTGAAAGAGACTTTTAGATCTTTAGTTAGATTTAGATGCAAAATCTCTGCATGCTTGTATAAAATGTTCCCCCCACTTTGTTAGAAATCATAATTTCTTTACTATCAATTTATAATTATATGTAGCGTTTCTAATGTACAATGCTCTTCTTGATAGACAAACCAAAGTGCTGATGCAGTTAAGAAGACTGAAGATGTAATAAGTACCATGCTTGCCAAGGGTTTCATTTTAGGAAAGGATGCAATCAACAAGACAAAATCCATTGATGAGCGTCTTCAATTGACCTCTAATGCTTCATCCGCAGTTGCTTCTATTGATCATAAAATTGGTTTAAGTGATAAACTAAGTATTGGAACAACCATTGTCAATGAAAAGGTGAAAGAGATGGATGAAAGGTATCAGCTTTCTGGAATGACAAAATCTGCTATTGCTGTTGCTGAGGAAAAGGCAAGTATTGCTGGATCTGCTATCATGAGCAATTCTTACGTCTTAACCGGTGCTTCATGGCTGTCGAATGCGTTTAGCGTTGTTGCAAAGGCAGCTGAGGATGTTAGCACGATGACCATGGAGAAGGTTGAACAAGCTGAGGTGGAAAAAAAGGAGATCATTTACAGTGAAAGAAAAGGGACGGTTGATGAATATGCTCAGATGAACTTTGAGGACTCTTTAAACGGTGGCCCTGCAGTAGTTCCTGTTAATTCTGAAAATGACAGTAAAGTTGGTAATTTTCTAACTTAAACTGACTCACAATTCCTTAACATCCTTAAAGCACAGCTGGATTGACCTTGTTGGAATAGTTATTTTCATTCTTCAGTTGCTGCAAATTTGTTGTACAATGAAAAGTTTGTTGATTGTTATAGCGATGTAAAGGTTTTTCCTACAGATATGATTCATAAACATGATCATCATTCATATATACTCATTCTTTGTTATTTTTTATCATCATATACTTTTTTAGTCTTATCTTTACTCAGTTCTCCTCTTGTGTCATACCTTTGAAGGGGTTTTAATACAATATCGACAATACAATTCAATTTTACAGAAAGTTGTATTATCAAGAGAGTGACAACAAGTGACATAAGTCTATTGTTTTCATTTTCTTGTGGTGAAAGAAAAATAGGTTGTATTTAGCTCTGCTCTTGGCATGTATATTTGAATTCCCATTAACACTTTAGGTTTTTCGATTGAGTTCTTAGCTACCTGCTCACATCTCTATCGAATGCGAGTTCTCTAGTTATCGGCTACCTTTGTGATAGTTTGAGACTATGCTATTGTTGCAGTATAAAAGTACTGATCATGTTTTAGATTAGTCATTATTTTTCATATATACATTGATTTCCTAATTGCAGATGTATAAGAATACAGTAAGATTGATAAAACATCTGTACATTTCGGAAAATCGTGTTTCGAAACAGTTAATTAAGTAGCTGAATATGTTGAAGGGTGGCTACACATCGTAAAATAATTCAAATTGTAAAAGAATGCTGTATAAGTAGTAAAATCGTGTAGGTGTTGTAAAGAATTTCACTTAGAATCACCCCCATTGGGCTTGTAAATGTTCCCCATTGACGTTGATGTTGTACATAGGACAACTCTTATTTTCATTCTAAAATATTTAAACTATTCTGAATATAAAATAAAAAATAGAAATAGTTTGTCTTGTTAATTCATTTCTTAACTTTTGCACAAATCAAATGCTACGGAAAGATTGCAACTAGGTGACGAAATACAATGCCTCCATAAGATAAGAGGAATTATGTTATTATATATGAAATGTGAACTTTTATATAACCCTGTAATATCTTTGTAGGTCATTTACAATTAGCAGCAAGATGAACTTCTATATAACCCTGTAATATCTTTTGTATAACCCTGTGTGACCCTGTAATATCTATAATATGTGGATATTTTGCCTTCTATACTTAGAAGAATCATCAATATAGTTACATGGGATAAAGAATGGAATTTACTTCCCATGAGGCAGGTGAACAAATGAATGAAATTTATTCAGTATTAATGATACTTAATGAATCAACTTAAGATAACCATTTTTCTTCCAATGGGTAGGAAACTATCCTCACCAATCCATAACTGATGCACTTCTTCCAGCTAGTTTGTAATCATAGATAGCGTAACAACCACTCCATGCTCTGTTGAAGAGAAGATATTATAAATTTCATATTAAAAACATCAATACTACCAATAAAAAGAGAAATCAAATGATAATAAATAATTTATTTTACTCACATTATTGTGTTGGTCTTTTCACAGAATAACTAATGAAATTATATGATAAAAAGTATAACTGAGTTTCTTTTCTTTTCTGGTAGTACCTCAAAAGTACATTAACAGATTACAGTATCATACCTCCATGCATTCATGCAAATTCTCTTCCTTTGATCTAATGTGGATCTGCAAAATCACAAGATTAATTATGAACATTAAATTCTAATGTAATTACAAATTTGCTCATAATGAAAATCCTTACAGGATAGTTAAGTCAAGAGGAAAAGTGAAACATATAATATGCAAAGAAAGCACACACAACTGTACATATCATCAAGTGTTTAGCAAACTTTAGGACAAATCAAGACCATACAAACATGATCCTTTTACTTCATTTTGATTACTTAAACTACATTGGTGAATCAAAATATCAAAGGACTAATAAAACTTAAACCCCTGAAGCATATAAGGCCTTGCCTAAAGAATTTATAACTAAACATACTGTGTCCTATAATGGTAACCAACATGATTTGCTTGATTAATTTAAGATTCAAAGGCTTGGTTCTTGTACCCAAAAAAAAACGCTTAGTTCTGCATCGCAACAGTAATTACCCCTATGACTTTGTGGGATGCTTTCTGATTGAGCTCTAGACTAGCCAGGATTACAATGGCAGCAGCAATAGTTGAGGGCCAGTAACACAGCTGATCAGGACCTGACAGAGCCAGTAATGCAAGGCACGTAACCCTTTTCTCCACGGTAGCATCAGCATTAGCAGCTTTAAGGTAGAAACTGCAAAATTTTACAAGGGGTAAATGGGCGAGTAAAACTTTGTTTCATTCATGAAAGATCAAATTACACTTTGTTTAGGCGTTACAAGTTTTTCTTCATTGGTTCTATATATGTAAAATGCAATTATAATGATATGTTTACTGAAACTGCAAAATTTTAGATGCTATAAGAATGTACAGAAAAACTTATACCACAAGAAATTGTAGATGGTTGGATGAAAACACTCAAACTCTAGCACCTCCTGCACCATCCATTCCATAGCCACCACTTCGCATCTACTGTAAACACTTTTTTCTATGTAGAAATTTTTCTGGTTCACTCTATAGTGCCAACAAAAGACTCCGTTACTATTAACTTAAAAAGAAGATTTCAGTCATTCATTTGAGAAAAGAATTAACCAATAGATTAAGAAAGGTAGTACATATATTATTATTGAGATCATGAGAACCTTGATTATCCATCATTAATTGACTTTATTGTTTTTTTAACTCAAACTTCAACTGAGCTAGTTAATATATTGTAAAATAAATTTATATCTATAAAAAGAAATTGAAAATTTAAGAGCTCTTTAAATTACCCATATAGTTATCATATGATCTAAATTTTTTAGTTATGTGACAGTGCATAATTAATAAGTATAAAAATCTCAATTTGAAGTTTCACCAAAACAAAAATCTATATTTGTAAAATATTAACCTGTTATATTGCTGGTTTTCTTCGATTCTGGTTGCCAATGTAAGACACGCTATTCCAACAATATGAAGGTTTCTTTCTGCTTTGAAGTATCCCTTGCTCAGGAAACGGTCAAGTAGATTGATTGCAAGAAACATTGTCTCTGGTCGAAGCTGTTTTCGATAAGAGTGCTGCATGTTCAAAGCAAATTTCAAAACTAAGCAATTTTAAATAAGTAAACTAGAAATTGAAACTCCAAAAATTCAGTGAGTTTGTGTAGCAACATAGATGAGAATTATAGATAGCATAAAATAAAAATTATTTCCTCATTCCTTTATGCCACTTTTTTTTTTTGAAGGATCCTTTATGCCACTTTTGTCATTTAATTAAAATAAGGATGAGAAGAAGACAATCATGTAACAATAAAAAGTATAAATCAACCAAATTAAATTTCGATACGCGTGTAAAAAAGTTTTACAATATCACTATATACAAATTAAATTCTTAAATTTTTTAATCATTGCTGTATAAGTTGTTTTGCTAGCCTATGGCTACAAGCATGGCAAAATGTTGACACTATAATAATTTCTATAATCTTAATAGATTTTTTTTTTATGTAAAATTATAAATATTTTATTTACAGCTGGTACAATTTTTAAAAAGAAATTTACACTACATTTACAACTTGCATGTAAAAGGTAAAATTTCTCTTTGGACAACCTGAACTAACTAAGCACATGCACGAGTAAATAGAAAAGTGCACATATTCCATGTACTATAATGTGAATTTAGCCCCACACACTTCATTTTATTTCACATTTTATAAATATTTTATTGATCACATTTCTCACTCTCTCATGTTCTTATTTTCTAACCTTCAAAAGCGTGTCTCACAAGACAAGTGGAAGCTACTAACTGATTCTCCAACAATCTCATCACTCTTCAAGCGTGCTCTCTCACATGCAACACTACTTAATACTAACGAACTACTAGCTTTTAATTAAGTAATAACAAATAAATAAAAATAACAACTACATTCAAACGCAAAGCCTAAGTTCTAACTGTGTTTCAATTCTCCATTTCCAACCATGTCACTGTTTCAATTTCTTAATTAACAAAACCATATCAAAGCAATTAACAATGATTAAACATAATAAATTAATAACACATACTTTTATAACAATTAATTAGTTATTTAATTAATCATAATAATAAATTATAGCTTAATTGAATTTAGTTATAGAATAAACTACCTCAACAATCCAATGAACCATTCGTGAACGTTGCTGAAACACTTCCGCAAAATCCGTTGCAGAGAAATATTTTTCACCATAATTCCACATGAAAACTTGCCTCCGTTCTCTCTTTCTCAGCATCTGGTAACTCTCTTCATCATCCATGTCTTCAAACCTCGAAAACTAAAACAAAAATAAAATAGAATAATTAGCATATTATTAACATTTTGAACTAAGCAATCGATGAAACTAAACGTACATTATTATGAAGAGAAAAATCTTCTTCAACAATTGAAGTAGCTTTAACCGGAGAACCTAGCTTCGCGAATTCGTCGCGGTATCGAAGAAGCAACGAATAAGTATGAGAAGGAGTTTCACCAACGGATCCTTGAGAAAACTCGCTACCTGAATCAATGAACTGCGACGGAGAATAATCTGAACCTTCACCGAAAATCTCCGAGTGAACATCGGAGAATGTAGTTCCCTGACTTGAACAATACTCCTCCGATTCATCATCGTCGTAGTAAGAGAACTGCAGTTTCTCAGAACAAGCTAGATCGGAATCATAACCTGAATTATCAGAATAATTCTTCATAATCGATTGCGCGATAACGCAATTCTCATCAGCATTACGATTTCTCGAAATTTGAGAAAATTCAGATTCCGATGCTCTGTTAACAGAAACGACATCGTTTCGTGTTATCTCCGACGAGATATTCAAATTCAAATTCGAATTTCCGTTACTCGATTTTGAAATCTCAGCAAAAGTAAGTTCCGATTTCGTACAAACTTCAGAAACTTCATCGTTCTCTTTTTCATTTTCGAACTTCAAAATCAAGTTTCTACGAACTCCAGAACTCGAATCCACACACGAAGTCTCCGAAACTTCAACTTCATTCTCATTCCTCTTCTCAAATCTACGAACACATTCAACACCACTCGAAATTTCACTTCTCGAGTTCGTTCTTCCTTTAACAGCAGAGATTCTACTCGAATCACACGAAACTTCACCTCCCGCGAAATCCGAACCAGAACTCGAACTAGAATCAACTGAAACAACAGAAAAACCGCAATTCTCACGAAAAGCTTTGAATCTCGGAGAAACAAGTAGCACCGGCGAGATCTGACGTCGTCTCCGGCGAGGAATCTTCGACCGGAGCTTCTTGCTGATGACGTGTAACGGTGAAGGATCGTGTTGAAGCTTGCGTTTGGAATTTCTAGGTTTGATTATTATCATTGTGAAGTGAGAAAATGCAGTGAAAATTGAATTTGGTTTATTGAAGTTAAGTTTAGTTGAGATGAGTGAAGGAAAGAGTGTTCGAACGAACGGTTATGAAATTGAAGGAAAAACGAGGGAGGAGGGTTTTTATATGGGTTGGACCCACGTAGTGCATTTTCCGTGCTCCACGTCCATCACACATTACATCATGACTATAGTTAACTGTAATAAAGTGTTTTGATACTTTTTAATTTTTTGACAGAAAAGTACTTTTGATATATACATTATACAAATTATAAAATGCAGTAGTGGTAATAGTAATATTTATCAATTTTTTTTTAACATAATATCTTTTTTATAATTTTTTTTTATGTGAGTTGGACTCTAGACTCATCAGAGTTAGAACATATCTCGATGTTTAACAAAAGTTTATAAATGTATTTATAGATCAACTAATAAAGAAGTGTTTAGATTGACAACTGAAGTTGAATCCACAACTTTACACCTGAATCAACTCTAATACAAGTGTTACAACTCTAACTAAAAACAAAATCAACAAAACAATGTTCGTGATTTATTTGTAAAATGTGAAGAAGAAATCTTCTTCTTAGCTTGTAAGTGTTAATTTTTAATTCAACTTAGTTGCAATAGTAAAAGTGGTTAAAACAATATGTTAGTCTGTTATCTATTTTGTTAGAAATTAGTTAGTTTTGGTCGATTACTTGTATAGCAAGTAATTCACAAATGATGTTGTACATACACTTATAACCTCGCAATTTTCATTGATAATGAGAATAAATAGTTACAATCACAAATAACTCTTTTTCTTCTTTCTCAATTCTCCTTAATTCTCTCTCAAATCTGATTGCTTGCAAAGCAAACTCTCTCTGCTACGCTAACATTGATTATATACCAATTCGACCCATCAGAGTTAGGGAAACGTTTAAAGTCTCAAAAAAAACGTTTATGGATGGAATTCTTGCATATTACTTAGCCACAAAATTTTCGTCAGGCAACGAGATTTAAAATATATGCACCTATGGCAAGACTTGAAACAATCAGATTGATAGTAGCAATAGCTTGTGGAAGAAAATAGTACATATACCATTTGGATGTAAAATTAGCATTCATGAATGGTCTACTTGATGAAGTGGTGTATGTCACACAACCTTTAGAATTCAAAGTTAAAGGAAAGGAAGATATGATATTCATAGTGCACAAAGCTTTGTGCGGATTGAGGAAAGCTCCAAGAGTCTGGAACAAAATGATCGACAATTTTCTAGTTGAACAAGAATTTGTCAAATGCAAAGCTGAATATGGTGTGTATGTGAAAAAAGCATATGTAATGATCTAGTGCTTATCAATCTATCTATATGTTGATGATCTAGTGACCACTGGAAGCAATTTATTTGAGATAGAATAATTCAAAAGATAGATGATGAAAGAGTTTGATATATGACTGATTCGGGAAAGTTGTCATACTTCTTGGAATTGAATTCATTGAAACCTTAAAGGGATTATTGATGCATCAGAAGAAATATGCAACATATATTTTAAATAAATTCAACATGATGAGGTGCAATCCTACTTCTACTCCATCTGAAGTGAATCTGAAACTGTAACTAATGAAGATAAATGTACAAATGTTTATAAATATGCTTATAGATCACTCAACAAAGATGTGTTCACATTAACAGCGAAAGTTGAACTCACGACCATGCGCATGTCAACTTCTTACAAACTGAATAAATAACACAAATATTCTTTTTCCAAAGTGTTACGACTCTAGCTAAAAACAAAATCAACAAAATAATGTTTGTGATTTATTTGTAAAATGTGACGAAGATTGTGATTTATTTGTAAAATGTGATGAAGAAATATTCTTCTTAGCTACTAATCGTTAGTTTTTAATTTAAGTTAGTTGCAATAATAAAAGTAGTTGATACAATTTGTTAGCTACTTTGTCGAAAATTAGTTAGTTTTGGTCGATTACTTGTATAGCAATTAACTCACATATGATTTTGTGTATAAACAACTTGTAACATCACAATTTTCATTGCAAATAAAATTTCTTAGTTACAATCACATAGAACTCTCTTTCTTCTTTCTCAATTCTCCTTAATTCTCTCTCAAATCTGATTGCTTGCAAAACAAGCTTTCTATTAGATGGGAATACTTGCATATTACATAGCCACAAAATTTTCATTAGACAACAAGATTTGAACTCAATTAATTATGAAAAGTGGTGACTTTCTACGTTTGTTTTCCCTAAAGCCTAATTGTTTATGGAGGTTGTTAATTAATTCAATGGAAGAAACATTATCATGACGCTTTTTCTTTTTTTACTGATATGATTTTTTTGAGGGACCAGTATGATTTTGTGATGCTGATCTCAAATTATGAAATTTTATGCAATCATTTGCGTCACCTTGAACTGGGGTTCTGAGGTGGAGCAATGCATTGTCAATTTATCATAAATACAAATTCAAATTATTCAAGCAAACACACAAGAAAAAAAGTAGAAAAGAAAGAATCGATTATTTTTACTAAAATATAATGTGCATTTTTGTTTGTGTGTACCAAAATGATTTGGATTTGTGGTTTCGATCACACAAGAATTATTCTTTGAGGATTTGTGATTTTTTTTACAGAGATTTGTGTGAACAAATGCTTACTCTATGATAATTCAAAATTATTTGGGATCTTCTGCGAAACACTTAAATCAATAAACTAATAATCATTTTTATAAACAAAAAGTTTTTTTTTGTTGAAAGAGTGAATAAAAAGTTATTTGTCGACTTGTATATTTTAAGAAATACTATTTCATAAGAAAAAACATGATTCTGTTGTTTATAAGAATTATACAATTTTTTTTTTTACATTTTATCATAAAAAATAATTGATATTCTCTATCATGAATAGTAAAAATTCAAACAAATTAAATTTTATTTCACCGATGCTTATGAAAATGATACGTAGTTATTATAATTGTATACGATAAAAAATAATTCTTTTTCCTAAAAAGAAACTCATTTAACTATTAAATTAGAGATCGTCGGGTGTATCAATATGGATCAAATTTAAGAGTGTACTATGTAAATTTTTTATGTACGATAATTCAAATTTGAAGACAGTCTATGGCACACATTTTGTTCTATTTGGTTAAAATGTGTTAGAAGTTGTGCTGTTAGTATTATTCATAATTATTTTGACTATTATATTTTTTGTTTATTGTTATGATGAGAGATATCCATGGGTGTGTCTTTTCTACCACAATCTACTAAAAATGTGTTAAGTGGTTAAAGTGGGACAAACATAATTGCAGGAAATCATAGAGGTATGAAATTTCGCAATCTGAGCACCTTTTAATTCAGCAATTGGTGGAAACCAAGGTTGAAAATTGCTGACCAACCTTGATCAGAAGGAAATCTATTCATTTAGGATTTCCTATTAGTTGTGAGAATTCTACCGAAAGTGAATGATTTCCTTTTTGAGGCTTAAGAAAAATTGCATCCAAACAATAGTACTGACGATACAATATAGAAGGGTATACAATATAGGTCAAGATCCTCTCCATTTATTTCCCTCTTTATTTCCTCCATTTAGAGAGATAAACCTCTTAACTTGTAACTTGATTAGAAACATATTAGTTGTTTACAATTATCCAACGAGACAAATGTTTCTTTTTTTTTTTAAACAGTATCTAATAGGAACGTAACAGTTCTGGCATAGGAGCTTTTCTCAAAATATATTCAAATTCGGCTATTGCTTTTAGCACCAATAGCAATCAAGAAGACATCGCTTTAATCAAAACTATTCTTGGTGTCTTTGGATTCTATTGAAAGCGTTAAATATTTAGGTCTTCCCTCAATGGTAGGCCGTAATAAGAAGGCTATTTTTTCCTACCTCAAAGATGTGTATGGAAGAAATGTCAGGATTGGAATGCTAGATCTCTATCTCTTGCTGGTAAAGAAGTTTTGATCAAATCAAGTGCACAAGCTATTCCTTCTCATTACATGAGAGCTTTTCTCATTCCTAATCGCTATGTGAGGAATTGGAAAGAATGATGAACTCTTTCTATTGGGGTTCGAAGAAGAATGGGTGTCGTGGTATTAATCGGATGAAATGGGACAAACTTACTCTACACAAAAGTCGTGGTGGCCTAGGCTTTCGTAACATGGAAGCTTTCATTCTCTCAATGTTTCGTAAGCAAAGTTTGAAGCTCCTAACCAACTCCAACTCATTACTCACCTGTGTCCTCAAAACTAAATATTTTCCTAGAAGGGATTTCTTGGATGCCCCCTTGGTCATAATCCAAGCTGCACAGGGAGAAATCTCTGGAGTACTTAATCTTTACTTACAATGGGTTGTAGATGGAAAATTGGAGATGACTCAAATATGAATGTGCAGACTGCACCTTGGATATGTAGTATCCCGTCTCGCAAACCTTCAACTCCACCACCCCTTTTTTTTAGATGATCTCACAGTTAACCACTTAATGAATCCAGATTGTCTCTCATGGAATCACACATTCGTAAGCTCCCTCTTAATTCATCAAGAAGCTTTTGATGTGCTTTCCATTCCACTTTTTAACCGTGCATTAATTAACACCAGAATATGGAAAGTAATTCCAGATGGTAACTACACGGTAAAGTCTGCATATTGTATATGTGTCAACCTCCTCCATTCATCCACTAATGCGCAAGCTTTTGTCTCCTGTTAGAATATCTGGAGTCTCAAAGTTCCCCTTGAGTTCATTCTTTCCTCTGGAGCCTAGCCCATCAATGTCTGCCCACTCGTCAAAATCATACCACTAGAGGCATCCCTTGCGACGACTCATGTGTTATTTGTGAATCCTTAACTGAATTTCACATGCATCTGTTCTTTGTTTGCGCAAAGACAAAGGAATGTTGGGAGAGCATTGGTTTAGGTAGGGGTGTTCGTGGGTGGGTTTGACCAAACTCAAAACCAAACCAAATAGGGTACTCTGGTTTGGGTGAGGTAAAATAACCACCCGTTATACTATTGGGTGGGTTTGAGCAAACCCACTAATTTTTGGGTTGGGTTGGATTGGGTAATGGGTTACCCAACTTATTTTTCTATTTTTTAATATTAAATGACTAAATGACAAGTCCTCGTAATTTTGTTTTAAAATGGTACTCTACTTTTTAATTTTCTTAAAAAAAATGTTTAACTTATTTTACTATAATTTTATGCATCATAGAATATCAAATAATAAACTTCATCATAAAATACTTGGAACAAACTAAAGTTGCATGACATAAAATTGCATTAGTATCAAAATAACCAAAAAGGTGCAACATATTAATTTGTAACTCTAGTATGTTTTAATTTTTAATATATATGGTACAATGTGTATGTTTTAGAAATATAACTTTCTTCTACCCTATGAAAATAAAGATAAAAAATATTAACATTATTGGGTAAGTGGGTTTTTTGGGTTTGGGTCTAGTTTTATCCGAAACCCATTCATTTTTATGGGTTTTCCTTTTTTTAGAAACCATACCCACCCAATTACCCAACCCAACCCAACCCAACCCATTTTTTTGGGTTTTTTGGGTGGGTTTGACCGGGTTTTCTAGGTTGACCCACCCCATGAACACCCCTAGGTTTAGGAACCATGATACGGGAACTGCTCCACAAAGCTAACAACTTTACAACTCTTGTTTGAATATTTTGAATAGTATATTCCCTCCTCAATAGCAAAAAGTCGCAATGCTCTTGTGGAGTATTTGGAAGAGCAGAAACATAAATCTTTGGGAGTCTCGCGAATCTACATCAGTTGTAATCATTTCAAGAGCAAAGGACTCACTCCATGAATGGATGTGTATGCAAAGAGCAAAACCACAGGGACACAGTCCAAACCATGGCATCACGTGGGTTAAACCGCAAAAAGGCGTGTTAAAGTGCAATGTTGACGCCACAATGTTCCAAAATAATGTTATAATAGGATATGATTTATGTTTTCGCACCTCTATGGGGTAGTTTCTAATGGGGAAATCAACGTTTTCAACATCCCCGAGGACTGTCTTAGAAGTTGAAGCTATTGCATTGTTTGAAGCTTTTAATTTGGTGGTCTCATACGGTTTTCTATCTTTGCATTTTAAAACCGACATCAAGACTTTTGTTGACGCAGTTCATTCCAACTCCACTCATCTCAATGAATTAAGCTTATAGATTGTTTCATAGTGTAAAGACATTTTGATCACAAATACCGACTTTAGAGTGTCGTGTATTAGGAGGCAAGTAAATAGGGTTACTCACACCATAGCTAGATCTTCCCTATCACAACCTAGCCCCCATATTTTCCATATTGTACCAACTACTTTATACTCTTTTTATACTCTTTGATTATGAATGAAATAATCTCAATTGGAAAAACAATTTTGACATGCTTAGAAGTACCACAACTTAGCAAAACAAAAATGCAAAGTAAAAAGTTACTGAATGCAAAAAAGTTCTACAACAAGATGATTATTCAATGTCTATCAAAGTATCTATGACCTATAGATTAAGCTAATAGATTTCAAATGTTAACTAAAATTTCATTCCTTTCTGTCAAACATCACAAATTACAATGGAACGTCAAATTAAAAAAAAAAAACGAAATAACTACAAAGAAAAATGTAGCATTATCCTAAGACTAATAGTACAAACTAAGCAATTTCAAATATTTTATTTGGCAAAAAAGTATATTTTAGAAATAGAAAGACTTAATTGCAGTTTTGACCCCCTATGTTTTTTTACAATCTTGTGATTTTGGTGTCCTATAAAAAACAATAACAAATCAGCCCATTAAATTTAACCTTATTTACACTTTTGGCCTCCTGTTCTAATTTTGACCAAGTCAATGCACACGTGGAACTTCAAGGATGCTACATGTGTAATTTTTTAGTTTAAAAAAATAAAAAAGCCACGTGTTTAATTTTTTAATAAAAAATAAATAAAAAACCACGTGGTCCAATTTTTTTCTTTTTTTAATTCAAAAAATACACACGTGCCTTTTCAATTAAAAAATTACACATGTGGCGTCCTTTAAATGTCACATGTGCGTTGACTGGGTCAAAATTGGATTAGGGGACTAAAAGTGCAAAATAGGTAAACTTAAATGGCTGATTTGTTATTGTTTTTTATAGTGAGCCAAAATCGCAAGATTGTGAAACATAAGGGGTCGAAACTAAAATTGAGCCAATGAAAAAATTTAGGTTTTTGAAAGAGGGACTTTCTAATTCATCAAAGGGTTCTGTTTTTTTTTCCTCCAATCATGAAACTTGTAGAGTTGAATTCAAGAATTGGTCTCAAAATAAGTACATCAAAGTAAAATCGCTAACCAACACATACCCAACAAAAAAACAAGAGTAGTTATGGACACTCTCTTCTGAACAATCACTCTAACGTTCACTCTTTTATTGGGTGAAACTCATCTGGGTAACATACTTTGAAAATAAATCGTACCTAAAGAGTCATATGGTTTCACCTAATGAAAGAATGAGTGTTAGAGAGAGTACTCATAAAAAAGGGACTATGGTTACTGCTCTTGAATTGATGGAGCATTGATTAACGTATTATTGCTCATAACGTACGTTTATGTAAGTATGTAACGGTTCCCCTTATTTATATGTTCTTTTCCCACACGTAAATTTTAACTCTCCAAGATGGAAATTACAAAAAATTATTTTGCTGTTACTATGTGTTTCTTGTTTTTGTCTCTAATTCTTGCTGATATTAGCCTTCATGACAACATCAAAACGTCCATTCATTCTCTGCCGCTTTACAAAAATTTATATTTTGGCATGCTACCAAAAAATATGCCTATTCCACCATCTAGACCAGCCAGAAGACACAATCTTTACCCACCTTTACGAAAACCTCATCGCAAAAATTCAAATTTTGATTTTTCACCATTTGAACCGAGTACTGGATTTGGTTCTCCACCTTCACCAAATCCTTCTCAAAAAATATGATTTAATCTTGGCATGTTATCAAAATATTTGTCTGTTCCACTATTTGAACAAAGTATTCTCACACAAATTAAAATTTTTGAATGTCTCAAAAAAAATGCTCTTATTCACAAAGTGCTCATTCTGCCATCAGGACCAAGTAGGAGAACATATGATTCTCCACCTTTACCACATCATCTTTTTTTTTTTTGACAGAAATTACCACATCATCTTTTAAAAATTTAATTTTGTTATATATTATCAAATGATATCTCCATTTCTTCATGTGATGAAAATTATGAGAATTAAAGGTTCTATAATGTTTGGATTTATAGTTAATATTAAATACACTAATTTTGATAAATATAGTGTTTTTTTCTTTGTTTTGTTTGATAAGTGGCAAGTTTTATTTTTTTTTTAATAAAAGAGGGTCCAAGTCTCCGAAAAGAGAAGCTACAATACTACTGTACGATGACCAGAAACTCCAACATAAAAACAAATGACTTGTAAGAACCAAAATGATAATGATGGAACTGTTGGGTCACTGGGGGAGTCTGGGGGAGCGTCCACATCGAGGCTAGAACAACCGCACAAGCAAGAGAGACGCCACATTCTTACCTAAAACCTTAAGGCAATGTGTTTATGGGTCCTCTTACTTATAAGGTGTTCAACACTCCTATAAGGTGTTCAACACTCCCCCTCAAGTGTGAGTCCATCATTTCATCATGCTCCCCCCTTCAAGGGGAAGTTCTTACTTGCTTTGTATCGCCGTTGCTGGGTTCTCCGCAAACGGACCGACACTGCTTGTACCGCCATTGCTGCTTTTTGCGCAAACGGGCCGACTGCCTCGGTCGCACCCTTCGTCGAACCGGGGCCCTGATACCACTGTTGGATCACTGGGGGAGCCAGAGGGACCGCCCACATCGAAGTTGCAACAACCGCACAAGAGAGACGTCACACTCTTACCCAAAACCTTAAGGCAATGAGTTTATGGGCCCTCTTACTTATAAGGTGTTCAACATTTACTCTTTTATCCGATGTGGGACATATAACTCACACTTGTACACAACAACAGGAACAAGAATAAAATAATTTTCCACCAACAAGTTTTAATTTAGATAAGCAAGTCAATAATTCATACATCAAACTCAAAAATGACTATTTGATATTTTACCAGCTTGGTAGAATACAGTGCATGACTCATTAGGAATGATAGTTTGTGTTTACTAATTTGTGATTTGCAACATCACATAAAACATTAAAGGATCTAAAAGGTAAATACGTTTGTACCAATAAATATTCTAAAGATTTATTTTTTAGTAGTATCAATTTGTTTTGCTTTACTTATTATTCTAAAGATACCAAAAATATTCTAGTATTGTTTTGTTCAAATTCCTTCCACGGCTCTACTAAAGACTATTTTTGTGTTTGTTTTATTTGTGGTGCAGATTCAAGTATGTTGCTTTTTTATTCAAACTTCGATTGAATCAAAAAGACCATCCGAAAATCTAACCGGTTAGCTAAAGAAGAGGTGAATGAAGCAGATACTATCTTAATTCAAACCTTTTAATCCGACTAGTCGGAAATAGAAGACGAAGTTTCTCGCATTACTCTTGGAGGTTACAGAAGACTTGATAACATATATGAAGTGTCTCTCAGGTTCCAACCTGCGAACTCCATGGTGTTTGATATTAAGAATTGTGTCCTCAATTCTCCAAACTGTCTTCGTTTGTTTGTCCACTCTCTAAATGGACGAGCGAAGGAATGACTTAATGCACCTCCAAGTGGCAATAACTCTACTTG
>Ga0315914_1005311_pt1 | contig 18808 bp, 12 predicted proteins | sample MpolenodulesMG_FD_203920 | JGI IMG/M metagenome (GOLD analysis project Ga0315914, IMG submission 203920) | Medicago polymorpha root nodule microbial communities from Los Angeles, California, United States - elongated nodules | ecosystem: Host-associated > Plants > Roots > Nodule | place: USA... | reverse complement strand
TCGGTTTCAGTGAGTGTGTTCCTCTAGCAACCACGCCTATTCTCATGGTTGATTGCTATTGGAATCCTTGAAGAACGAAACTTTATTTGTCTCAAGGTTTGCTAGACTATTCTCATGTTTCGCAATCCTTGTCGAATTGAATTTCACTTGTTCCAATATTAAAACTTCATCTTTCGATCTATCGCTTAATATTTGTGATGATAAATTAACAAGTACTAACACTCCGTTGTCGCTTTATGAGTTTGATACTTGTTAATTCATTATAAAAACGGTAAAATTAGATTAGAAAGTAGATTTATATAAAATTAGGGTTCGAGGCTTGGTTTGATTAGGATTAGGTCATTAGACTCATCCAACAATCCCAAGACAAAGAAGTTTACTCACTCACGTTCATTGTAGACATAGAGAAGAAGAACGTAAAATAAAATAAAGAAAATAAAGATGAACTTTTATTCAAAGAAACAATCGTCACTTATTATTTCCAAGAACAAAAGATGATTTTACAAACTAGATGGCTGCTCTATTTATAGTCTAACAGTGACTTGAGCCCCAAGAATTAAATCACTAAAGTGTTGCACAAGAAACCATGGGCTCTATGTCAGAAATACTAAAATAGGCAGCTTGTCGAAGAAGCAAAAGCAGAAAAAGGGTAATATGGGGCGCGCCTATGCTATATTCTGGCACAAGATCTTCAATTTCTTTGCACAAGATATTTTTGTATAAGATCTTCATATTTTTGGCATGAATCAGCTCCAATTCTCCTTTCTTTTGCTCAAAGACTCAATCTTTTAAATATTTATTCCTGAAATAAAATAACTTGCAATTGAAGTAAAATAGCTCTAAAAGGAAATAAAAACATATTAAATCTAAATAAAATAAACTCAAGAATTATATTAAAATAACTAATTATTGACTCATCACCCATCATTGCGGAAAATGTCGCCAAAACCATTGCAGGTTGGAGTCCCATTGCAACTCCCATCAACATTTAGAATGGTGCCCATATGATTGTTGCAATTCCACTTGATATAACGATCCTCGGAATTTCTGGCATCATCATTTTTGAAAGCCGAAATAATGGTGTCAACCGAATTATAGATATTGGAGACAAGGTAGTATAGAGACCAAGTTTCATTGTTGAGACATGTCAAATTCCTATTCCTCCAAACCCACCAAAGAGCGACTAAGAACAAAATGGAGTGAGAAGAGTTGGTACCATTTCGGATCCATTCTGTAGCGCTTGTAGTAGAAAAGAAATCATGACTCAAAAATCCGACTTTGTGCCAGATGATTTTAGAATGTCTGCAATCACGGACACAATGAAGGAAAGTTTCTTCGTGATCTCCACAGCGGGTGCAGGTGGCCGAGGGAGCTATTTTGCGATGGTGAAGTAAAGTCAGTGTTGGGACAGCATCATGACACACCAACCAAACAAGAAATTTGTACTTTTCCGGAGCTTTCAACTTCTGAATCCACGACCAAGCAATCTAATTACCGTCACCGGTTTGAGATTATGAGATGGAGAGAAGCTAAGTGTACCACTTTTTGTAGAACAAGCATCATTTTTGTTGTGGGATCAAATGAAAGCGTCTTCAATGGAGGCATTAATATTGAGCTGAGTGTTGTTGATATAGTCTTTAATATCGGGAGGAAGGTTTGTGTAAAGAGCATGTGTATGTTGTCCAATATTGGAAAACACGTCTCTGACTGAATGATGAAGATCATGAATATCTATGATAAGAACAAGAGAACCAAGAAGGCCATGTGGGCTCCAGTTGCTGAACCAAAAGGATGAAGTTCTCGATCCTGCTCTCCAGGTCTACCTGTTTTTAAGAATATTTTTTGCACGGATAATGAATGACCAAGATGGGGAGTTGTTGGGGTGAGCATTATCATGAAGAAAATTTGAACCACCAGAGTATTTGTTTGAGAGGAGGTTTACCCAAAGCTTATTTTTTGATTGGACCATATCCCAAACAAATTTTCCAAGAAGGCAAGTGTTGGCTTCTCTTGCTGGTCTAATACCTAATCCTCCAAGGTGCCTCGATCTCGCAATCTTTTCCCAGATAACCAAATGCAGACCTTTGTTGTTTGTACCTCTCCAGATAAAATTACGGGTAGTTTGATCAATGTTATCACATATGTTTTTAGGTAGCCAATTAATCTGCATATAGTAGAACGGTATTGAAGATAAAATAGATGTTGCAAAAGTCAATCTACCTGTCTTGTTAAGCAGTCTGTTCTTCTAAGAAGCTAGTCTCGTTTGCATTTTTTCAATGATGAAATTGAAGTCAATTCTTTTCAATTATAAACTAACAAAAATTACTACCTAACATATATAATACATATAAAATTTTGGGACGTTATAGAAAGGCTGTGTGGACTAAGTGGAATATGTTATCTCCAACAATATGCCAGTATTGTTTGAAGAATATGTAATGGAAACCGTCAAGGCAACGGGCTTTATAGGGCTTCATGGAGCTAAGGGTGGCATAGACTTCACTTTTAGTCACAGGTTGGGTGAGGGCGTTTTTCCCTATGTCATCAATGGTTGGGTGGTTTCCTTCATGAAAGGTGCGACTATGGTGAGGTTGGGAGCTAGAAAAAAGGTTCTTGAAGAATTTTTGGGCTTCTTCTTAGAGGGTTGCACTGTCCGAGGTGCAATTGCCATTTGGAAGTTGAAGTTTTTGAATTCTATTTTTCTTCCTTCTTATAATGGTTTATGAATTCTAGTCAATTTTTTTGAAATAGGACAAATATTGCGAAATTTTGATCAAATTCATTGGCAAAATATTGCGGCAATTAAAAACCGGGGGATCAAAATTGAATTTATGCCTAAATATTATATTAGAATTTTAGTCTCAACAATATTTTGCTAGCAATTTCATTTTTACTTTTATTGCAAACTATCGTGGAGATTAAAAGTTTTTTTAACTAAATAGAAAACTAAAAGTTTTACAACTAAATAAAAAACTAAAATACTAGTTATTGTTTTTATTTTGGTATCATAACTATAAAAAAAATATTTTCGGTCGCTCAAATATGCTTCCGTTAGTCAATTTAATCCACGTCTATTAACTTCAACCCAAAATGTATTAGGTGGACCAACATTGTAGGTGCTCCACCGTATACCTTATTAATAATTTTAATTTCAACCCTTTGATCTTTTTTTCTCCAAAAGGGGACAATTAGATTATGAAGGTCTATTGTACCTAACGGTGCATCACCAACATCTATTTTTTTAAATATTTCCTCATCTTCTTCCCTCCTCATCTTCATCAACATTTCATACATTCATCAAAAAGTTCAAATAAACCATATTAATTTTTTTTCTCCAAAAAAAAAGTGATAATCCAAAAACAACAATAACAACTTCAACTTGTTAAGAATTCAATCAGCCACAACAACAACTTTTTCATAATTCAACTTTCTCAAAAAATTCCATAAATTAAATTGAATAATTGCTATGATTTCAATTTTAATAAGTCTCTAATTTGCTTCTTTCATTCCATTCGAGCAACACCAATTTTAACCTCAAATAAGATTCAATAATTGTGCAAGGTTTTCACATGTTCAAAAGGATTCCAAAATCAATCTCTATCAACCTCTCCCTCTCTCCCCCTCTCCCTCTTTCTCTCTCTCAACTTCTTCAACAAATATCAACAAAACAAAAAAAAAACAGAGATATAAAGGGGGTCGAAGGGAATTTGAGATTGGAATAGGAAAGATGAAAGCTTTGGAATTGGAAATTGTTGAAAATTGAAAAATGAAAACCCCATCTTAAAGAGAAGTTGAAATTGCTGAAAAGTTTGATTTGTTAGAATTGAAGAATCGAAGAAGTTTGATGTTTAGATAAAAGAATAAAAAGGGGAGAAGGTGAAGAAAAATAAAAAAAAAATGTTGTTGGTGGTTCACCGTTACGTTTAATGGACATGCAATATAATGAATGAAATCATATCCAAAATATTAGACATTTAAAAACTAACGGATAAAATCAATTTGACTAACAAAAACATATATAAGGGACCGATTTTTTTTTTTTTTTTAGAATTATGTAACCAAAAATGAAAATAAGAAATAAGTTAAGGGAAATAAATTATCAAATAAACCTTTTTAATCTATTTTTCCAAATCCAAGCTTCTCTAGGACGTCATATTCACATTTTCAATCGCCATTTTAGCGCCATATATTTAAATTTTTCGGGTTAAGCGAAAATCATTTTAACATTTTCCAAATTAAATTAAACTTTTCGTTTTCGCGCACAACGCAGAACAAAAGCACCTTCATCTTCTTCCTCTCACAGCGTTGAACCAGAACCCAAAATTTCCAAACAAAAATAAAAAAGTCGAATAATTTATGAAATGGAATCCATTAACCCCTTCAATTTCGACGACGAGGTATTCAAAATTCGTAACCAACCAATTTTCTTTCCAATCTCAATAAATCTTATTCTCTCAATTTTGTTTTTAGGGATTTGATTGGGACGCAGCTGTAAGAGATTTGGACGCTGTTGTTGAAATGAGAAGTGACGCAAAATCAATTGGAAACGAAATGGAAAAGGTTAAGGAAAAAGGAAAGGGAAAACAATCCACTCTTGATAATTTCGTTGGAATTGCGGCAAAGGAAAATCAAACGGTTCATGTTCAACAAAATGATGCTGAAATTGAAGAAGAATCTACTTCCACTCATCACATTGATACTGAAGCTGCCAAAACTTGGATTTACCCAGGTACTAATAATTCACTGGTAGTAGTTTTTTTTTTTAATTTAATTTTATTTAGGGTTTGTTTGGTTCAATGGAGGAGAGTGAAGGGGAAGGGAAATGGAAGATTTTGAAATTGTTTGTGTTTGGGTCGACAAGGGGAGTGAAACTCCCACACACAACTGCGAGGTCTTGAATTTGAAGGTGTCCGGTGTAACAATATCAATATTTGTCGGTTGAGTTAGGCCTTATGAGCGGAGAGATTTTAACTGAGAGAAAGTGTAAAATTACATTTTGTTCGATTGTCATATTTAAGATAAGACTTTGTACTTGTACTCACCTCAGGCCGTGTATGATGGAAACCCTGCACACTATGCCACTGGGCCGCCGGGCGCACTTATACATCAGTGTTTAGGAGAGTCGACAAGATGAGGAGCAAATAGTAATGAAACCAAGAAAGACTATAAGTGTATGCATATAGATTTGGATTGTTGCCATGAGACGATAGGCTTGGTGCAACGACGAGGTTGATGCTCTGTTACCTAGAGGTTGTGAGTTTGAATTATGGAAATAGTCTATCTGTTTGTGGGGGTAAGATAAGACTTTGTGCATCTACTTTCCCCAGTACACCCTACCTTGCGGGAGTCTTGTGCACTGGGTCGCCCTTTAAATAGCAATGTTTAGGACAGAAGACTAGATGGAGGAACACATAGAGGTTAGTGAGACCATGAAAAACTATAAGTATAAATTTGGAGTTAATGGTTGATAATTGAAAGGGTTAAGCAAGATTTTGGTCCCTATGAATATACTATTTTTACATTTTAGTCCCTATTGTGTCACCTTTAACTTATTTTAGCCGTGAGACTGAATTCTCTGACACCAAACATTCGAGGGGTTTGAAGGAAAATTTTAGTGAGACTATAAACGAAAAATTGGATATTTATAGAGACCAACAACTTATTTAACCCTAATTGAAATTAGGCTGATTTGGATTAGTTTTTAGCTTACAAACCCGTTTCAATTAAAAAAATGTTAACTGTTCTTAACTTAAGAGAAAGTTCTTGTAGCCTTTATGAATTTGTTAAATGAGCTTCTATAAAAGTTGAGATGCAAAAGTTTATTTCAACTATTGCAGGAAGTTATTGTTTAAAAAACTCATGGTTATTAATCGATTCTTTTCATGTTTTTTTTTTGAACAAGTCAATTCTTCTAATGTTTACTTTTAAGCAAGTACTTATTTGTTGAGAAATTTATCCAAACTGGCTCTCAACTCAAGTCACTTGCCTAGCGGGAAAAGACTATTGTTATTGCTGTTTCATATATATCTACTTACATAGTTGACCCTCTAGTTAAAGATTTTGAATTTTGATCCGGGTCATTTTTTTGCAGTTAATGTTCCTCTCCGTGACTATCAATTCCATATTACCCAGACTGCACTCTTTCAAAACACATTGGTTGCCTTGCCAACAGGACTTGGCAAAACTCTCATTGCCGCCGTTGTCATGTTTAACTACTTTAGATGGTTTCCTGAGGGTAACGTAACACCACGACTGTGTATCCACAAATTTTATAGCTTTACAGCATCTATCATATCAATATGTTAGCTAACTTTTTAATTGAGAAAACCATCTTCTGAATCAGAAGAGCATTTACATCTGCTACTTCCTTTTTGCAACAGGAAAAATTGTATTTGCTGCTCCTTCTCGACCACTTGTCATGCAGCAGATAGAAGCATGCCATAACATTGTGGGGATACCTCAGGTAACAACTTTTCTTAGAACTTATCTGCTTGCATCTTTTCTTATAAGAAATTTATGAAATATTTATGTGAATTTAATTGCAGGAATGGACAGTTGATATGACTGGTCAGATAAGTCCTCCCAAAAGAGCTCATCTGTGGAAAAAAAAGCGAGTTTTCTTTGTCACTCCACAAGTTTTGGAGAAAGACATTCATTCTGGTGATATTTTTTTTTTTAATTAGTTCCACAATATTTTTCTATGGGGATCTATTTTTATCTATCATATACCATGCTTTGCTTCATTTGATAGATCTTTGTAGTTTTTTATTTTTTTTATTTTTTATTTTATTTTATTATAAAGGCTTTGTAGCTTTATTTATTTATAGGCATGATTTAATTTATTTCAGGTAAATGTTTGGTGAAGTACTTGGTATGTTTGGTGATTGATGAAGCTCACAGAGCAATGGGAAATTACTCTTATTGTGAAGCAGTTCGTGAGGTTTGATTTGTTCAGAGGTTTTTAGTTACTTCTGGTCTTAACTCTTTCTTGATATTTAGTACTACTATATGCTCATACATTATTATGTACAACATATAACTGATTCATCCATTTTTTATTTTTTTTTGGTTTCTAGTTAATGGCTGTACCAGTGCAACTAAGAATATTAGCCTTAACCGCAACACCAGGATGTATGTTCTCGATGATCTTGGGTTTTTTATTTCAGATTTTTCTTTAAAAAAATTTCTCTTCTAAATCTACGTGTGATATTCAGCAAAGCAGCAGACCGTCCAGGATGTTATCGATAATTTGCATATCTCCAAGCTTGAACATCGCAGCGAAACTGACCATGACGTTATGTCATATGTCCACGACAGGAAGATAGAGTTGATACAGGTATTCCAGGGTTGCCTATTTGGAAGTTAGAGCTGTATTTTACACATTTTTTTTAAAGTCTTGTTACGATATTAACAGGTTCCAATGGGCCAAGATGCTGTAGAAATAAACAATAAGTTTTTGGAAGTGATACGCCCTATTGTAGCCAGGCTTACTAGTATTGGGGCCATTCAGAACAGAGATTATCGTACTGTATGGCTCTCTTCCTGTTTCTTTTTCATTTTGTTATAGTTTCAGATTGTTATACCGTTTGTTAGAAAATAACTACGACTTATAGTTACTTTTTATTGAAGTTTCATAGAGTTAGAAATTAATATAGAAATTATTTCAGTTCGAGGACATGTAAGTTGCATGAATAGGGATCTGATTCACATTATGGTTATATAAGCAAGAGTAGTTCTGCCCTGCGTCAGTGTTACCAACACCGCCATCCCAGGGCACAGATAAAAAAATTATTCATCTTATTAAATTTTGTTATATTTAAGTTCTTTTGAACATATTCCTAAGAAGTTATTTAAGTTAGGAAGCATTTATAGAGTTTTCTAGTTGCTGAAGAAAATATCTTCAAGACACACCGTGAGTTTTTTTTCTTCCCGATTATTAATGCTTGTAACAAAGTAGAAGTAGCTTTGATTGAAGAAAAGATGTGATGAGAGATAATCTATAAATTGCTTTGGAATTGTACACATTATTAATGCATGAACACCTTGCTATTTTTGAATTTGATTTTGAACATCTAAATTGTTATCTAATTGTCATGGATGCTCTAATGTACAGATTCATGAACACTTCATAATACACTTCAAATTTCAGTGTGCTAGAGAACTAATTAGTTGCCAAAAACAATGTGTTCCAAAACACCTGTGGACGATCACAATACTTTTGGCTTGTTGGATCTGTATAAATATATAGGTTTAGATTGTTGCAGCCTTTCAGGCCATGCTTTTTCTAGTTGCATCAATAAGATTCTAGTATGTTTCCTTGTAGTTATTGTCTATCAGATTTTAATGAGCAACATTCCGAAGCATGATGATTTTCTATAGGCTTCTTGGCTATTATTATTAAGGTTCATTAACTTCTTATGGTTGGCTGCCATCTTGTTCTGTCTGTACTATCATTTACCAAAATTACACAGGCTTAATGATATAACTGAACCAATAACTGCTTCTCTTTTCCATGCTTGCTGGCCGGCAGCTGAGCCCTTGCGTATTACTTGAAATGAGGGAAACGTTTCGTCAGGGGCACATGCAAGATCTTTCACATATCAACCATGGAGACGTTGAAGGGTATTTTGGAGTTCTCATTACTCTTTATTACATCCATAAACTGCTTTCAAGTCATGGAATAAGGCCAGCATTTGAGATGCTCGAAAGAAAATTGAAGCAAGGGTAAGCCTTTGCATATACTACCTAATTCTTATGTGTGTGTTATTTTTTTAACCCTTTAGGTGGTACAAGAGGAATCATATCACATTAGAAAACATGTAGAAGATAGCAGAGGGCAGAATATATAAGGATGCCATCCAACTGCAGAGTTTTGAGTGTCGATTTAATTGGTGCTCTGCATCTTTAAACATGCATTATTGATTCTTCTTTTGCTGTATGGTCCACTTGCTGCTATGAATTTGTTGTGATATAAAGTCAAATAAAACTAATAATATTTGAATGGTTACATTCAAAATAATTCTATACAATGTCATTGGTAAGGTTTTGTAGATAGCGATCACTGGTAACAAATGCTTGGTTGCCTGTAGTCAAATTGAAGGCCAACACTTTATTACTTACTAGCTTGTAGGCGGACACTATCATGCCTGTTCATAGTCGGTCTCTATCATGACAAAAATTAAGCTTAAAGTTTTGGACAAAATTCTATCATTTAGTATTATTTTCTTATTTCAATTACTATATTTTAAATTCAAATTTGAATTACTATTAATTTAGATTTGGTTTTTTATAATTTATATAAGGATCATATAAGATTTGATTTAAATTTAAATTAGATTAAATTTGATTAGATTCAAATTTTAAATTAGGATAAAATTCAATTTTTTAGTTGAATAAAGAAATATAAAATTGGAAATAAAAGAGTTTAAGCAAAGGGTAAAATTGGAAGAAAAAAGCTACACTAAAATTTGTTATTCCTTAAAATCACGTTAATTTCCCATTGGGACACGAGAAACCAAGGGTAAACGTTGTTCCAAACATTCCAATAGGTGTAGATAAAGTCATCTAGATTTGTGATCATAATTGACATGTAGGGGAGGTGGACTAATAATGCTTTCGACAATGATATGTAGGTTTTTTGCAAAATATATGAGTAAAAATGAAGATATTCTGAAAGCAAGGCAACTAATGCAGCAAAGCTTGTCTCATGGAGCGTCGAGTCCCAAGTTGTCCAAAATGCTAGAAGTATTACTGGAACATTTCAGTAAGTATCTGTTTGCCAAGTTTAACTTCTGTGAATTACCTAGGGTGTTAGTATCTTTCTGCTTACTTTTTACAATAATTCAGCGTAAGAAATTTACAGCCTTAAAGACATACTATGTATATTCTTTCTTCTCAAAGCATTTTCAGGCGGAGAAAATCAAATTACAAAAATGAAGACTAATTGCGCTGATCAGTTAATTTATGCAGCAAATTTGTTGTTCATTATCATTAACGTTGTTTATGGTTTTTTCATGCTTGAGTTTTCCAACAAAATTGACTTTGGCATCTTGTGACAGAAATGGTTTGGCATTAGGATTTTACAGTAATTTAATGATAACCTTTAGCTTTACAGCTCCAGTTTTATTTTATTAAAAAGATGTTCCATAGGCTTCTTTCAGATTGAGCTAGTATGCTAGGAGAGTTGAAGTTTTTTCGTAGTATGTGAAATTTAAGACGGAGTTTGGAATAATGATCAAGTTCTTTTTATTGTTTATATGTTCCTCTAAATGATATTTTTCCTGAACTTTCGAAATTATCATCGAAAGAGATCAATCAGGGAGGGAGCTGACTGTTCACTCTACTCTGTTATATTGTTATACGATTATCAATTGCACCATACACTTTTCTTTCTATCTTATCTTTTTGCTTAAAGACTGTGCACTTTGTGTGATAAAAGTGACATAAGTATGCAAAATTGTTTTTCCATGGTACTTCTATTTGGGATGATGTCGACTGTGGAGTAGAAAGTAGAACAGAAATATTACTGAAGTGAAAATCTTCATTCTTTTGTAAACAACCGTCATTGGTGCTGATTCAAAAATATAAATCTGATTGAATTATTTTTATTAGTGTCAGCTTTGCCAGGGTAGTGAGAAAGGAGTTGATCATCTTTCTTTTGCTTTGTCTAATTCAAAGTTTTAATTGGCACCAAAATTGTTCTCTTTGGTGTAAGGATAGATACCATTTCTCTCATTTGTCTTTTGTCAAGGACTCAAGACTATGATTTGTCTTCACAGGCTGAATGGAAGGTTTAGAAAAGCTGAAATTTGAAATTGGACCAATAATTTGTAAAATAATCTGATAGTACTCAGATTTTCAGTAGCAAGTATGAGTGTAATAAAGAGGTAAATGAACAAATGGAAGTGTATTTTATTGATGGCAAATAGAAATGAGCAGAGGAAACAACTCTTTCTTGTACAGGCTTACTCCAGAGAGCTGTGCTTACTAACTCAGAGAATCTACTCTCTGCTCCCAACTGAATACTCCAAAGTGTCCCCTCTCCTAACCAACCTTTTCCGCATATACGGAATAGACTCACGCATTACCCCCTTCACTTGCCAGCTCACCCTTCTCTTAGTTTTCCTCACATACACCCTCCAAACCTTAGGTGTACCATGCGACTGATTAGACACGTCATCAACTCCATACTTCCCATCTCTGACTTTATCATAATCCTTCTAGTGTTTATAAACTTGATATTAGTTCTTAAAAACGTCTTTCAAACGAAAAGTTTATCCAAAACAGCCTTAACTTTTTGTACATATTTTCAGTCATCTGTATTCTGTACATTTCAACAGGAAAAATACTGTGGCTGAATCCCAGTTTGATTTTTTTGTTTTGCTAATAACTGGGCTACTTTCACTGCAATCTTCAATGTAAGACAATTTATGAGTGTGTATTCATTAGTGAATGACATATTTGGATGTGGTTGCAGAAACCAACGACCCACAAAACTCCAGGGTGATTATTTTCTCCAATTACAGAGAAAGTGTCAGGTAATGTTGAATTGAATCATTCATTAACTTATTCTAAGTGGCTATTCGGAACTAATTGTTGGGTTAATTCAATGCATTCAGGGACATAATGGTTGCACTTGGAGGTACTGGGGATCAAGTTAGAGCTACCGAGTTTATTGGTCAAAGTTCAGGTATTTATGATGGTTCTTTTGATACGTTCATGAACGTGTTCTCAAGAATATATTTTCTTCGCTACAATATGACCAATGAAATTGTTGTTTGAATAAACTATAGTCACATGTTCCTTTCCTATTGGGTGATTGTTTGAAGTCATGAAAATTCATTCATGAGAATAACTTCCTAAGGATATAATGACGGGAATCCTATTCCTGGGCGGTAATTTGAAAAGAGTGTTTGGCAAATGGTTTCAATTTTCCTGTGAATAATTTATAAAAGTGGGATCGTAGAGGTAGTTATGAATTTTCAACCTTGAAAGAAATATGGGCAAACACATTCACTACCCATACATTCCTTGGAATCGGTTTAGGCTACTTGAAACAAACACACTCCTAGTTCTTAAAATATTGGTCAAAATAATAAGTCAGTAACACAGGAGGTAAATACACAAACAGTGTATTATGTAAGATTATAACAAGAAAAAGGGAACAAAACTTGAGATTAACTTTCACCAAGCTATACATAATACAATTCCACGCTGTCATGAAAAGATACACCATTATTTTTTAATAAATTATGCATCACAATGGTATTGATGCCAGATCATGACTTCGTGGCGGGTGGAAAGCCAAACTTTACCATGGCAGTAATACAAATAATGTCGATGGCCATAACTAACACACACACCACACACACACACAAAATTCATAAACTACAAGTCTGCAAAATGAAACTTGGTCATGGGGTGACATTATAAGAGAGGAGAACCACTGCTTGAGGAATGGCAGATTAACAGAGAAAGAAATTAGAACAGAGAACAATATAGGGGGAAAAAAAAGAATAGATAACAAAAAACAGACAAGGACTGAATAACAAAAAAATATGAATAAAAATAGTAGCGAAGGGAATAGAGAGTTAGGTGTAGGAATTAGAAAGGGAATCAGTCATTCACCAGAGAAGGGTGGTCTCAAAGAAGAGGTGGTTGGAGACGGAAGAGGCAGCTAAGTAGGTTACGTGAGAAGAGCATTGAGTTTATTTAGAGTGTGAAACCATCGATAAATGATTTTTGTATTAGGACATTTGACGGGTCATAGGTCAAATGAGGAAGACACGCACTGTTTGTGTTACCCATCTCACCTTTCTTTTGTTTAATTCCACCGCCATTTCAATACAAGGAAGTTTTTCTTTCAATGAAGCAAAGATTCATGCAAGTAATATTTGTATGGGGTATTTTAGCCTCACGAACATCTCTGCTATTCTGTTACGCTTCAAACAACATAACAAATACATTCCATTTTCTTTCCAAATTCTAATAAATATTGTGATGCGTCAGCTTTACGGTTGAGTTTTTTGATGAATAATATTATTATCAGAAAGGAGAGCCAGGTTTCAAGTAAAAAGAAATATAAGAAACCCTTCTTAGCAAAGAAACTATAAAGGACACAAAAACCCAACAAATGATATCTCATCAATGCAAATAGGCTCCCTGCTAGCGAAACTTCAAAACTTATGGCAAAGCATTGCTTCTTATTTGGTGAGATTTCATAAAACAAGATTTAACTTGTGTTGGCTCTTAAATAATTCTTAACCATTGATGACATCTGCATTTTTTTCTTCTGTGTGTATATGCACAGAAAGTGTCTTATCCTCAACCTGTATTTTATTCATTTTTTTGTTCTGTTGCCTTCATCGTTTTACATTTATTTCTGACTTCATAAAGCAAAATCTTAATTTTTTATGATTTACAGGGAAAGCAATGAAAGGTCAGTCCCAGAAAGTTCAACAGGCTGTGCTTAAGGTATTTATTCTATTTGGTATAAGATATGTACTCCTTCCATACATATACTTACATGGTTCAACTTTTCCGACAGAAATTTCGGTCCGGTGCTTACAATGTCATTGTTGCTACATCAATTGGTGAAGAAGGTCTTGATATCATGGAAGTTGATCTTGTCATATCTTTTGATGCTAATATTTCACCACTAAGAATGATTCAGCGAATGGGGAGAACTGGAAGAAAGCATGATGGACGAGTTGATATCCTTTGACTGTCAATTTTAGTTGTTTCTTTGCAATTGCTACTGTTAAGAAAGAAATTAACATTGATGTCCTATAGTAATAATGTGTTGGAAGTTTCAATAATATAGTTTTTCTGAAAAGTTTTGATTGTTTATTACAGTGATCCCTTAACAATTATTACTAGTTTTGGCTTGTGAAGGGGCCGAGTTGAAAGGCTACTTGAAAAAGAAGGCCAAGGGCAAGACTATAAGTAAACACATGCGAAATGGGGGCATAAATAGCTTTGTCTTTCATCCCAGTCCAAGGATGGTCGGAAATCATCTAATAGCTTCTTTTATTTTTTTATTTCAGTTTTTTTCATTATCCTCTAAATCCTTGTAATTACTTTTGCAGATTCCCCACGTCTTTAAACCAGAAGTTCAATATGTTGAACTGTCTATTGAGAAATTTATTCCTCGTCAAAATAATGTGAAAGAAGACCATCTTCAAATTTCTGCATCGAAAGTCAAACTCACTCTTGCTGAAATTGATTTACTTGAAAAATATTTTCACTCTACTGGTGAAAATAGATGTAGATTGTCGCTTATCGCCTTCCCTCACTTTCAGACATTTCCTTCTAGAGTTCATAAAGTGAAGCATTCCTGTGGAACATTGATGCTTATAGACATGATGCAGCGTTTGCAAGGACTGGCAGCATATCCAGGAGATAGCAAAAACTCCCCCCTTCAGGTTCTAAATGCTTCCCGTATTAGTTCTATCTTGTAATAAACATGACCTTGGTCATACTCCATGATCTGCACTTTTTTTATTTAGTTAAATGATATTTCTATCTGTTTAATTCAGGAAGGACAATGTTTAGAAAATAGTAAGCCACTTGACAGTACCGAGCTTGATGAAGCTAAAAACGGTAATGTCATCTGTTTATTTTCATTCCTTAATTTTATTTGCCAGGTAATAAATACATGAAACTCTAATCAAGACATCAAGTAAAAGACATTATAAAACATTCATTGTGATTCTGGAACTGGGATTATGTTGATATCATTATTATCTCCCTTTCATTTTAAAACACCATGCTTTGTTAATATTGCATACTTTGAAGCTTGCATGATATTTTGACTAGCAGTTCACCTACCTTCCCAAAAATATATATTCTGTAGTTACCCTTGCAAATGTAAAGAATTTGTTATAAGTTTCCCGAATTACTTTTCATAGCATGGCACTATTCATCATATTCACCCAACCTTGTTTTCAACGAAATTGTCAATAAAGCAACAGAAACGACAAAATATATGTTTCTGTATTTTTATCTCTTTGAATATTTTGCAAATATCAGTTAACATTTGAAATCTAGGAATACACTATAACGAGAGGCCCTTTTTATTTCTATCCACTTTTTCAGACAATGAATTATGCTCTAGGGATACAATGGGAAGGAATGCAGATTCTGTAAATATTCTGGAGCTGGATTCCTGTGACATGGACAAGCATCAAGATGAAACGTGTGATGTTGATGAGATAATTCCCGAGACTCCAGATGGCAAGCGAAATTTTTCTAATGAAGGAGCTAATGCCAGTGAAACAGCAAATCCTGTTGAGAAGCTGACTTCTTCATTGGCTGTAGATGCATGTGATAACAGCATGCGAGATGAAGAACTTAGCCCTCGTTTAACTAATTTAATTAGAAGTGGTGTTGTTCCCGAGTCTCCCATTGATGAAAGAGGTGGGTGTCACCAATGTTTAATTGTGGTTGTGTGCAATATATGAAAGTGATAACTGTTGATTGTGTAAATGTGATTAAATAATTTGTTCTGAATCAAACTGATTTTTTCAGGGCAATCAGGAAATAGGTTTCTCATTCGAGGTTGTATTTCACCTGTTCATCTCCAGGAAGAACAGGATGTTGATTCTTTAAATTGTAGGGAAACTAAAAAGGCCACCGTTGATAGTGGCACTGGTAAGAATGTATGTACTTCCCTTGTAAATGAAACCCAAACCCCTTTGCTTGAGCTGAAGAATTGTGCAATTACAAGAGGACGTGTCTTTGTTACTCAACTTGAGGAAGGGCATAAACATATTGTTGACCCAAGCTTCAGTGAAGAATCACATCCAAGTTGTGGTGAAATGTCTGTAAGCATTAAACCTGCTCGTAAATTCAAAAGGTTGAGGAAAATTGAAGATACTGAGAGTAATATGAATCAGAAAAACAATAATGTTTTTGATTCAACATCAAACTTTTCAAAACCATCTTCTGCCTCCAATCCCACACGATATAAGCGTGGCCAAGGTGATTTTTGTTCGTTTGTTGCATCTTTTGTTCCTTGCCTTATTTACGGATTGTAGATTTTAGACCATATCATCTGTTTCCATGAAATTAAAATTAGAAGTACATTTAACAAATTGTATTCTGTAAAGCTTAAGGTTTTGTTGTTTCACTTTTTAATTTTAGGTATAAGGAAACAAGCTAATGTGAGAGACTTCATTGAGGAGGAAGCCGAGTAAGCATATTCAGAAGACTTGATGAATTTTGCATTCTCATCCTTTATGTTATCATATTTTGGCAAAATATATTTATTATCTTAGTAACCATATGGTTTCTCGAGGATTCATAAGATATTACTAGTGGAATAAATAATCTGCTTATTATGAACATTTTGCGGAGAATATCCAATCTCATGAGCTGTTGAATTTCATCAGGGTATCTTCAGATGCCTCTGTATCTAATGATGAAGATGTCGAGGATGACAATTCTGTTGACAGTTTCATAGATGACCGAATCAATGCTACAGCAGCCAGTCAGCCTGAAGCTAGCAGAATGGACATGATGGCAATTTACAGGTATTTTTACATTACTTATTTATCTTATCTCTATGTAGGACTCCCGTAAGTAGACTTAGCCTGCAATTACATGATCTTGGTATTAAAATGAACTACTTAATTCACCTTATGAAATGGAATAATCATAAATTGTCTTTTTTCACATATTTTCTAAATTTAAGAATAACAGTTATGAACATTTTAAAGAAATGTCAAGGGAAAAGTCCAGTTAAGTAAGTCTTTGAGAACGACTTTCCAGAGAAATTGTTTTTAGCCAAATTTTTATTATTCCTAGCGTGAAAGGCAAGAACCGGGCCAAAAACGGGTCACATGGGTCGAAGGGTGTGAAACTGGTGCGAGAGAGATCGCTGCTCCCACGATCTTGCGATCTACCTCTGCGCGCCGGCCGCTCCGCCCTCTCCCACGATTTTCGCACCGCTCCAGCACGGTTGAAGGAGAAGAAAGCGTGAGATCGTACGATTTTACGATCTAGAGCTCGCGTTGGACAACCTTGACTTAACCATCAAATATTTCCCGAAATTTTAATCACCAATTTAAGGCACCACCTCTATTATTTTCTTTAAATGAAAATAAAATAAAATAAACGAAGATATTTCTTATGTATATATCTGCTGCTCCATTCTTGTGCATCCATATACTCCTGTTTGAATTCATAAGATGAAATTAAGCTTTTCACTACCTCTATCATGAATTCTTGACATCTCAATGAAGTATTCAAAGATGCATATGCAAAGTTTTCATGACTTACTACACACGATAAGCTTTAGGTGGATATTTTATCTATCCACAATATAACATTAATTCTTGTCTAATTTACCTTGTATATAATCAATGTTTTTTGTGTTTGCTTGGAGAGACCTAGAACTCTGAACTAAATACTAATTTACCTTGTAATAACTTCGTCTTAAACCTGCATAATTAGAATGAGCTCCGTTGCAGGCGTTCGTTGCTCAGTCAAACACCGATTAGTGGAGGTCTGAAATTTTCCACTACCTTTAGTCCTGACAATGTGACTATGACTGCCAGTATTGGTGAAAGTGGTAATTCATCAGGCAAGACAGTGAGTTGTTTCCAGACAGGACAGACCAATCATTCAGCTATTCGAACGTCAGAATCAGTACGGATGGACCAGATGACCTCAGAAGCAGTGCCTTCAACTAGTTTTCCAACAGAGACAGATATAAGAAGCCGTAAAAGAAGATTGACATATCATCATTCTGTACACTTTCCAAGTAAGAATCTGGAACAAGACTTTGCTCTTCAGTCAAAGAAAGAATCAGTGAATACCAATGCAACTATAGATGGTCTATGCGATGATCAATTTTATAATGATATTGATCTTGATGAGTTGGAGGTGCAAGCAACTTCGATTCTAAAACGGAAATTAGATCCATCGATTGAAAAGCAAGATACAAACCGTCAATCTAACGAACCGAACCTGGATGTTATTATGTCTCCATCCTTCGACCTTGGTATATGATAAGCACCACATAAGCCCTCATGCGGCTGGTTACTTGCACATTTTGGAAATTAGTTAATGTTAATAATCCATTAACAGTTATTGTCTTTATTTTTATTGTATTTATGTATACAAGTGTATTGCTGTTACTGGCATTTTTCACCTTGAGGTTTGACCAAACAAACCTCTATTTTTTGAGAACATCGATTTTTTTCGCACCTCTTAATAGAAAATTTGACTAACAAGACATATGATCAAATTTTGAATTTTCATTTAGCATTAAAAGACTTGTGTTATTCTCTAACAATGACTTGAAAATATGTTGCAAGAATCTTGAAATATGTAAAATGATAATTTTTAAAATCTTGAATCTTTGATGGTGAATTGAAAAAATAAAATAGAATATTATCTACTTGTGAAATTTTAAAGTTATTTATTTAAGAAATATTTTAAGTTGAATCAAATCAAACTTTTATGATCTTGAGCTAAATAGTGTTGTTTTGATTTATCTCAAAAATATTTTTTAACAAACCTTGATTACTTACAAGCATATGATTTTTTTTTTAATAGTTACACCCCTAAAACCTAAGATTTCATTAATATTTAAGCGCAATCTCGAAATAATCATTGGTAACATATTAATTTTGAAAACATTATATTTTCATCTCTTAAACATCCATTAAAAGTGAATAACATACCGACTAAGGGGTGAAGATCCTCTCCATTTTCTAAATAAATGGAGATTGTCAATTACTATAGTTTTGAAGTAAATATATGATATAAATGCACATATTTCAAGAATTGAAAACATTAATAT
>Ga0315914_1005310_pt1 | contig 18810 bp, 7 predicted proteins | sample MpolenodulesMG_FD_203920 | JGI IMG/M metagenome (GOLD analysis project Ga0315914, IMG submission 203920) | Medicago polymorpha root nodule microbial communities from Los Angeles, California, United States - elongated nodules | ecosystem: Host-associated > Plants > Roots > Nodule | place: USA... | reverse complement strand
TATATATATATATATCCCTCCAAAAACCAAGGGAAATTGTGAGGTATACGTGTTAAGGATGGAGGTCTAGTTCGGATTATATAATCCGAACCAGGGGTATTTTCGTCTTTTATGCAGGCGCATGAGTATAAAATAGGGTGGAGAAAATAATAGTCTAAACTTTCGTTTTGCACCCATGTTCTTTCTTTAGCTTACATTGATGGGCCCTAATGTTCGTTTGATATACATTGAAGAGATAGTTTCAGCACTTTTTTTTTTTTTTTTATGAATGTTGTTCACACACAGTGTTTGGCTGAAAAACATCAGTAATTTACCAATATAACCACATCGGCAGTTAATCGCCGATGGACATTTACGCCTCTTTCTGGTGTGTTTCAGCCTTGTTAGAGGTGTATACATCAATTTTCCGTTTTTTTTCCTTCCTGGTTTCTGTCCTTGGTAAGTGTACAACAACAACAACAATCAACCCCTAAAAAAAACAACAATCAAGTATCACTAAGATCAACTATCACGACGAAAAAAATTAAACGATCATTTTTTGTATCTAATGTGATCACATTTTGTTGATCAATCCTCAGCCTCATCACCAATTCCATCTTCTCCCGTCACTTAACATACATTCACATACTCAAAAGTATAAAATGGGTGGAGTATAATAATTCAAATGCTTAAATAACCAACTCATTCAACATTTTTATTAATAACACAAACACATAATCATCTATTGAAGTTGAATTGGAGCACCACATTGTCGAAAGTGTATACGTGTTGGGTACCCTTATGCTTCGAGCTAACTTTAGGAATAAAACCTAACCTCATTTAATATGGTATTCAAGACAGATTAAGGATGACAATTATTGGGAAAAACTCAAGTCCCACATTGGATAGATAAGACTCTTGATAAGAGTTTATATAGAGGAGGCAATCCTCACCTTACAAGCCGGTTTTGTAAGGATGAGTTAGGCCCCAAAATTTCTAACAACAATGTTGAAATTGGACCTACGATCCATACTAAACATGAGGGTGGATAGTGAAGTTGCACTGAAGTCACACATTGCTAAGGTTCGTGGTTGTCTAATGTATATATGTGTTTGGTCACCATCATCCTTTGAACTATCTTTGAGAAGTGGGATTCAAATCCATTTAATGTCATCAATTACTGCATGATTGAATTCAACTAACTTGAGGTTAATACATATAGAGAACCTACTTGGTACGTTACAATTGAAGAGTCTCACATGGTGACTTAATATTCAACAAAAACGTTTCATTGATTGATAACTCTTCACATATGTAGGTTTTCAACGTTTTAATTTTGAGGTCATTATTTGTGTTAAACTATCATAGGTTTTAGTTAAATTTAGAATCATTTGAATAAAATTGTGGTCTTTTAATTCTTTATTCGGTTCGGTATTTTTCTTTCAATTTCTCCCTAACCAGACCATTCTTATAGTGTTATTTTACTTCATGCGTTTAACTAAGTAGATTGATTGTGAGAAGTGGAAGACGTTCCTACGGAAACTACTGAATAATTCATTGATGTATAACCTAATGATAGAAGCATGTATAACTCTAATTCTGTCTAATCACACCTTCAAATTGTAAGTGACAATCCGATGCATGATTAACGTAAGGATGAAGCATCCATTTAATCAAAAAACACGACTATGATAGAAAGGAAATCAAGTCTTCTAGGAAACGGAATTAGGGGAAGGGAAAACACAAATTTTGAAAAAGAGGAACATAATCTAGATTATATCTTCACATGAAGAAACATCCATACAGATTCAACCAAACTAAACGAAAATGACATACTAATTAATAAATAAGTAAATAAATAAACTAAGTGGAACCACTTTGACATGTAATATGCATGGTCTTATTTCTCGTTGGATACAGCATTTCTTTGTTCCATCACCACACTAGCTAGTAAAAAGCAAATTAAAGGGATGTGATATATAACCTTTTAGTGTCCATTACGTGTTAAATTCTTCGGTTATTATTTCACTGAACATGATTTATCATGAGTTAGTTTGACTAGGAAAATCATCTAAAAAGATTGAAACCATTAATATGTTGTAGAAACGAAAACACTATCCCAAGCAAGTTAATTTTCATAATATGTAACATGTAGGAGGGTTTGCTTAGTCACTTTATTTCAGCTGAATTGTAATAATTTATGTTTTATTTTATGTTTTGAATTTTTGGGTCATTAGGATATTCTTAGTATTTAATCACTTCAGTTGTAGTCGGAGAGACAATTTTTTCATTCAATTAGATTTCAGAGAGTTTTTTCAATTTCTGGTGGATTTCGGAGCCCTATTTTCACAGGGTTGTCTCTTGCAAATTTGTTCTTTTCTCTATCTAGGTTTAGCGTTTGCTAACCTATGCTTCTGACTGTGTCACATGCCGACTTGAAAATTGAACATAAAATTTAAATTATAGATCGTCTAATCAAGTAATTGAACTCAAATGACTAATAAACTTGTTAAAAGATGAATTGTTTTAGAAGAATTTGAGTTGAAAGCCTCATCAAAATAATCACCATTAGACTTTATTTACCTCCCCCCTTCCACCAAAATCTGGTGGGTTAAGAGGGGTTCTGACTTTAGTTGGCAAATCGGAACATAAAATTTGAAAGAGTGAACTAGTTAATGATGTTTCTAGTTTTTTTTTTTTTGAATCAGCTTATTTTATTAACACCAACTACTATACGAGAAGTACAAAAAGAAGGCGAATGATGTTTCTAGTTAATAATGCGAGGAGCATTATCAAGTTACTCCATTCCTTCTTTATTATAAGAAAAATAAATTAAAAAAAAGTCTTATTTTTAAGAAAATGTCGTAACTTTTAAGGTGTAATTATTGGTAAAAAGACTTTTCTACCTCTCATTTAATGTTTCTCTTTTTAGTATTACTGGATGTATTTAATGTTTCACACTTTTTTATGAGGGTATATTTGTAAAAAATACTCAAAAAGTTATATTAATTAATAATCACATTGATTTTGATGTTTTTTTGGTTTTGTTTCTTATATTAAGAACCGGAGGAAATACTATTTATGCTTTCTATTTATGATAATAAGAATCAATGGGTGATTAAAAATTTATTAATTTCGTAAATTATGATTCTATTTATAAAATGGTCGATATGTACATATTTAGTCCACTAAAGCATCCAAAGAGGATGTGCCATTATGGATGGTCTTATATGATAATTTTTGTTGTTCTCTTCATTCTTTTGAGTTTTTAAAGGACGCTGCAATTCTCTATCCGAAGTATAAGACACTTCAATTTCCAAGATTTTCATTAAACTTCCAAAAAATTAACTTAAATCCAACGTCATGATGATACCACATATTTAGGGAGAATGTTATGTAATGTAGATGAAATTAAAACAAAATAAAATTGTGTATTTTATGAATTGATTTTGTGTATTTTTGCGCCACTTTATTCAAATTTATTAAATACGCAACTCTATTCGAATTCACGTTGAGTTTAATTAGTCTTCGAATACATTATATTTTTTAGATGTCCAAATCATAAAATAAATGCAAATATAAACAAAAATTAATAAAAGAACAAAATTGATACACATAAAATCTCACTCTATTATTATATCGATACATTTACAATAATATATGTATATTGTCTAGGGAATGGGAATTGGGGTAAAACTACATCTGCTTCATAAGAAGATGGAGATGGTGGGGGTGGGGGTTGGTGAAGCTAAACCTCTGGTGGTGCAAGGTGATGAGAGAGAAAGGAAAGGGGAAGGAGAAATAGACGGTGGGGGAGAATGAGACTGAGGTAAGGTATGTTTCTTGTCTAAGGCAAAAGAGACCTTGATGGTCAATCTTTCACCCAAACAAACCAACATGACACCCAGACAAACCACACTTTTTTGCAGTGCGTTGCCATCTCTTTTGACCGTACATACAATCCCTGAAATTTTCAAAGAGGCCTCTTTCTAAGAAAGGCAAAACGATGGAGTGAGGAGGAGAGAGTGTGAGATGATGGTGTGAGAAATGGTGAAGGTTGGAAGGGTATTTATAGGGGGAATGGTTACATAGGTTATAACTATACTAAATACAGTCAAAAAACGTGTAAAAACATGTAAAATAAAGTTTGAACAACTTACCACCGTCCAAAAAATGTGTTTTATGTGTTGAGACTATCGGCCATAACAACGTGAGTTAAGTCGCGCCACCGTCCAAAGAAGCGTGAGTTAAGTCACGTTGGTTTATAACATGAGTGAGTTAACTCACGTTGAATGTACCTAGCGTGACTTAAGTCACACTAAGGTATTTTCGTCCATTTAGTTGGACATGAGTGTTTTTTGTTGGAAGAAGAATAATTTTCGTATAAGTATGACTGAACACCCTCATCCTTTAAGCTAACTTTCGGGATGAGATTCAATCTTATTTAACAAAAAGAAACTCTCATATACTTGCCTTCCAATGATTGACCCCATCAAAAGTTAAGGAATAGAATGATAAGAAGATCGAGTAGATGTACTTCATTCAAGATATGTTAATAGTTATGTTAGTTAAGAAATAGAGTGCTAAGAAGATCAAGTAGAGTGTATGTCTTCACTACAACATAATGTTAATAGTTACCAACTATATTAATTGACCGTTTCCCTAAAAATATTGACCGGTGTTCAAAAATTATTAATATTGACCGTTTTAAAAAAAAATCATAACACACCAAATACAGAGATGATAATAATTAAACATTCTAATTTAATAGATAAATGCACGACGAATTAATTATATTGATCAGATATCAACATCTTTATATGACATATTGAAAAAGAAATTTCCCGTAGGAAGTGATTTAAAAAGGCTAAAGTCTACAACGCACTTCAAGACGTAGCTTAACTTTTGTCAAAAAAAAAAAAAAGACGTAGCTTAACTGGAATAAGAAAGAGACTGAATTTGTTTCTTGATTTAAGCTAAACCGGGAAAAAAGAGATGTCTATCGCAAACTCGGTCTCTACCTTAAACAATGAAATGAAGATAAGTGTGATTGATTAAGCAAGGACCAAGTCGAGGACGCAAAGGACACATAGTCAAGTAGTATTATTTATCTTTGTGGACCACAAAATAGATTACTAGATAGTAATGATTAATTATTATGTGCTACTTAGAGGCATGAACCGATGGATTACAACCTTAAAGAGGAACCTAACATACCCCGCCTCGCTGAACTCTATAAAAACTCTTGAAATTATGGCCGACCATATCAACCCACATTCAGATTTTTAAAGTACATGACAACAATCCCTGTTCGGGTATACTGTTGTTCACTTTAAAATTCGTTTGATAAAAATTGAATCGGTTTAAAACTCAACTCAAATTTGTCAAAATTTTTTGTACTCAAATTCGAATTTTCTTCCAAGTTCTATACACTCCAAAATATCGAAGTATTCTACCTTTACATTTTAAATTTAAGATCAAATGCATCACGGAGTCTTTAAGTTTTGCTCCCTTTTTTTTATGATAAAAGGAACATAGTTTTTTGTAACAACTAAGTTGTAAAAAAATGCATTAAAAAAATTATTTGTTTCTAAAAAAAAAATGTTTTGTTTGGCGGGTCGGCCTGTCAATTAGTCAGTCCGTCACGCAATGAGATTTTAGACCCAATCATCTAATTTAGCTCGGTTCGTCTCGTCTCGTTTTAAGCGAATTTAGACAAGCAGATTTAAACGGGGTGGGCGAGTCTGTTTTGCCATCCCTACCTATTTCGATCGTGTTTGCTTGAATTCTCTTCGGGTCTCCCTCTTCTTTTCTAATTTCTACTTATCATGGCTGCTTCCATAAGAAAAGAAGCGTTACTGAATATTGGCAAAACTAATTAACATATGGACTGAATTTTTTTTTAGTAAAGCCAGTAACATGGATTGTGTTGATTTTGATACACTTCTTCCTCTCTCTTATATCTCATTTTATCAATCTCATTCTTTATCTTCATCTGTGAAGCTTAATTTGTTCTTTCATTTAGTTAACTAAAAAAACATTGTTCTTTAAGTCTCAACGTTGATCAACATTTTCATGTTTTACTAATACTATACTTAATTATTTATTGGAGAATGCTAACCAGTGTGCCAAAGACATTGGTTAAGCATCCAAAACAAGTAAGTTTTATAAGAAAGTTGTGTAATAATTACTTGATCAAAAATACATCTTATATTTTTAAGACAAAATTTCTATTTAATCATTGCTCTAAAGGCACTTGTTAGCAAAACTCTTATTTATTACATAGAGAGAAGTACATATGAAATAAGATATTAAATGAACGAGACAACCATTAAAAAAAAATTATTATATCAAAAGTAGTAATATTTATTGATTGTCTTGATTTCTGTAAAATATAAAAAAAAAAAATAACAATTAAAAAGGAACAAATGTAGTATCATTTATAAATAGATACACCCAATATTGATTTTTCTTGAATTAATAAGAGATGTATTTGGAACAAATGAATAATAAAATGTTTATCAAAATTTGTTAAGAGTTTTACAAGATAAACATATGTTACGAAACGCTCTTATGATTAAGAACGGAGAGAGAAGCAATTTGCTTTTCGCTTTGTAATGTCGTTGTTGGTTAATAAGTGTTGTTAATGAGGAGAACGGAGAATCATCCATATTGAGGCAAGAGCAACCACATCTTTATACAAAGTCTTAAGGCATTGAGTTTATGCATCTTCTCACTTATGTATTGCTACTTTTTCATCCAATGTTGGACTTCTACCTCACACTTGCTAAACAACAATCTCCCTCTCAAGTGCGAGTCATCCATCCATTTCTGGGCATACACCCCCCTCAAATGGATGCCTTTTATACTTGCACCGCCATTGATACTGCACTCAACATGGCATGTCGTCTCACCACCACTGTCACGAAGACTTTCGACATAAGAAGCAGGTTGAACCCTACGTTAGAGACCCATAGGTTCCATGGCACCCCCCAATTTATTTATTTTTTATTTTTTTTTATATAGAAAACCACTAAAACACTCTTGATACAATTTTATTTTACACACATAGTCTTTCTGGTACCCGCTCCACTTACACATGTAAGAATTTAAGTAAGCTTGTTTTGATTTTCTAAGGTTAAGATAGACTATCTAGTTGGTAATAGTATATTTGGAGCTTTAACTTTGTGTTAGAGTTGTTGGGGTGATGTTTTTTGGATGAAATTATATATGACTCATATGAATTTCAATTATAATATTTTAGTTAATATTGCCGCTCCCCCCAATATTTTGAGCAAGATCCGCCACCACCTACATATTGAACCATTACTGTTACCATGTTTTTCATAAAGATCATGTGATGTCCAATTCACTTTTATGGTTGTTTTTACCTCAACGTAGTTGATTCTACGGACTCTCCTCATGACCTAACAGTGAGTAGCTTGGTAAAAAAAACAAAGGGAAAAGATACATTTTGGTAAGAAAGAAATGCATGTTAGAATCTATAAAAGACTTGGATATTATAACTGTGTCAATAATGTAAGTACTGAACAAAGGCATCTTTAATTTCCACCAACAATACCATGTGATAAACTCTCAGAAACCTTAGTGCTCAGACCCAAGGAAAGTCTGTACGTATATATTAAATGGTACAATTTCTGCATAAAATCAACGAAATTGAACAACGAAATTGAACCAATCCTATGTATGCATTACTGAGTAGTCAGCAACATTGCAGCAAGATGACTCCATTGTAATACCATTTCGGTCGCAATTTTTTAATTGTGTATGTACTCTTAAGTTGCAATTTTTTAATTGCAATATATGTAAGGTTACTTACTCACACCTTAATACTTCAACAATCTCTCCTCAAGTGCAAGTTAAATCATCGAAAAAACTCTGATCGATACAAGGAGTCAGTCATTTGTAACTCAAATCATTGGTTTCGATACTATTGTTGGATCGCGTGGAGAGTCTAAACACAGGAATATTATAACATATACGTGGTTTTGGACACCATGTTTACAAAAAAATATTAAGGGGCAAGGTATATACATCTCCTCATTTATACAACGCTCCACACACACTATAGTATTGGAAATCCTTAAAACTTTGCATGGAATTTTTATCATAACCTACTTAGCCTAAGGAATATAACCTGGTTTTTTATCATATAGAGTAACAAACTTACAGTAATTGTTGTACATTGATTTTATCAGAAGCTATACCTCTTAAACAACATCTCAGATTTCAACAGTATAGATATCCTGCCATGCTTACAAGAACATACAAAGAAAACCATAAATACAAAAACAGTCTTTAACATACTGGTAAACCTATATATGCAACCTGAAACTCAGTTTCCTTTATCTTACCTTCTTAAGAAAAAGTGCCCGTTCACATATCCTCATCTTCTATAAAAATTGACACTTCAAATAATTGTTATAGCCTTAAGCATCTTCAAAACAAATTATGTATATAAACTACTAAAAGAAGTTGAAGTAGCCACGGAAATTTAGAGACAAAATTTGTGAAATTTGTTTCTAATTTATTTTGGTGACCAATTAATTTTTTCTTTGTCTCTAATTTCCGTCCTTAATTATTTCAACTTTTTCTAGTAACTGGGATATTGCTTCATTTATAATCAGAGCCTTAAGGACAAATCAAGTTGGCTAATATCCTCCTGAACATTTTCAGAAGTACTATTATAACCCCTTGACCAAGAAGCCACACCTTCCTTAGAATTACCATAACTAAACTGATCTTTTCTTCCACCATGCCTCATCACATGACCTTGTCTATGGTTGTTGTCAAGATGAGCATTTCCATGACTTCCAAGATGGTAATTAGTAGAGAAGTTTGAAGGGTATTCTGGTAATTCAGCATAAGAAGATTGCATGGCTGAACTCATCTCCCTACTCTTCTTTGCAAGTGTCCTTTCAAGCTTGTGAGCATTTTGGTGTCCTCCCAAAGCTTGAGAGCTATAAAACTTTCTCTGACAATAGTTACATGAGAATATCCTTTGCTCCATAGATGAAGATGATGATGAAGAAGAAGAAGATGGTTCAAGAACAAGATCTAGATTCAGATGATGAATATTCTCATTATCTGGTTGGTTTAAGTGAAGAAAAGTATTAGGATGAAAATTATTCATGACTATAGCTATTGATTAAGAGAGAAAGAGAGAGGAAAGAAGTATTAGTGGTATAATGGTTTGAAAGTTGAAACTCAAAGTGTACTATATATGGAGGGGAATAGTGTGTGAAACATAAGAGGTTTAATTCAACTCAACTCAACTAAACTCAAGGGTTCATTGTTCCTTGCAAGACAGAAATAGTAGAAAGAAAAATAAGGGAGGGACATATATCTGCAAGATCAGTGGAGATCCTAAGAGGTTGTCGCCTTCATTAATGGCACAGTTTGGATCCTTTGTCGGTCGATGATCAATTGAAACTAAATTAATTAAAATATTTGATTACCCAATATGAAGATTAATTAATTATCTGTATTGTTTTTTTGTCTTTGAAAATTAATGTATGATATTAATTACTAATTATTATTTAAGCATATATTGTGTTGTGAGTTGTGACCCTTATCAACAAGCAAGTAGAGTTTGAACTTAAACCATGCAGTGTTCCATCAGATTTCCTTCTTTGGTATTGCAAAATAGACAAGATAAACCACCTTGACTAGACTAAATAGTGAACATGATTGAAGACCTTTTTTTGCATTTTGTCTTAAATCAAATTAAGGTGCAGTACACCTATGTTTCACTACAAGATTGGACAATAATCACGCTTCAACAAGATCATTGGCTTAGATTAATTAATACTAGCTGATGATTTTTAAAAATATTTATTTTTACTTATCTTTTTCAAAGATCAAAAGAGTACTCTCTACAATCAATATTATAAGCAAAAATCACCGTTTAGTAGGTTCATCGAATAATTGTTGCATTTGATCTATAATATAGATCAATTACTTATCAGATACATCGGTTATTCAATGAATTTAAAAAATTATTTTTTGTTTATAATAGTAACCAGAGGGAGTATATATTATTATTTTATCAAAATTACTTATGACTATTTTTTGAAGAAAAATAAGTATGTAAAATGAGATAATAAATAGTTTTTTTTGGTGATTGAAGTTTGAACCTCAGACCTTGCATATACTATGCATTGTTCCTACCAACTGAGTTAAGCTCACAAGGACGAAATAATAAATAGTTAAGATTATTATAAAAAGAAAAGTAATTTTATTAAAAATTAAAAAAATATTAATTTTATTGATATGTAAATAATTTTAAAAACGGCAGTAAAAAATAAACATAATTAGTAGTATATCATGAGACATTATGCTCATAGACCTTTTATGAGTTACGGCTCTATATATGTACAATCAAGTAGTTTATCAAAAAAAGTAAGGTATATACATGTCCGCCCATGAAGGTGCATGAACATAAGTATGTAAGTAAGTATAGGTAGAGGCTAATCATTTTGAATTATAAAAAAAAAAAAAAAAATATCTTACCATTTTGGTTGAATTCAGTCAATAATGGCATCTGCCAATATTAATCCGTAATTTCCATTCATGTTAATTTAATTTGATCTAGCGTGCATTTCCATTCAAATTTCAAACCAACTATATATAGAACACGCAATAACTTGCCAAGTGTAGCTGATATTCCACAAAAGAGTGATTTGATTCCACAGTATACAAAATTACAGTTGTAAGAGTAAAATACAATGTTACTTAAAATGTACTTTTTTTCATTGAAATGCTCAGGTATATCTTAAAAGTAATTGTGCTCTAGACCAAAGGAGTAATTAGGTTAGTCCCCTAACTATATGAAAGAACATTTGATATACTAGTGTATGAGTTTAAATCTACTGTTTTATAGTTCTCAACATTTTGTGTGTATAAATTTTGTTGTTAGACTCTTTATTACCAAAACAAGTTCAATAAGGTTTCAATTTTCCTTAAAAAAAAATTTTAATATATATATATATATATTACAAGGGTTAAAATTGGAGATCTCTCACACTATACGGAGGACCTTTATTTATATTTTCTCTATTTTTTATTTTGAAGAAGCTATATTTTCTCTACTTATAGACCTAAGATGTTCTGTTAGCCCAATTTCCTTGAGTGATCAATAATTGTAATAAAGTTTTAATATTTTTTACAATTTTTATATACTATACCACAAATAATTTAGGACATTATCTTCTAATGCATGTATATAACTGAATTCAAATCTCTTTTAAAATAAGAATTAATCTATTTAGTAGTCTTTATTTTAGAGATCTCTGAGATAGTCAATTTTATGCAAGTGTGTAAGAGTAGTTGGTCCAACATTGACTATAAATGATTTAATGTTGAATATATAAGAAAAGTAATTCATGTACTCGAATGTCCTAAAGTATTTTTTCGAGATGTAGTGTCAATATCATTGATATGTGCTTCCTCTATCGTTGATCATGACACCTTCAATTTCATCAACTAACTATTGTCAGAGGCAGAATATAGAAACATGTTGTTCAAACTCTGAACTATGCTTTTGGCATGATGGCATTGGCATCATTGCTAACTTCAATTCAATCTTGCATTCTCTCTCCAATTCTCTAATTTAGTGATTCTACAAACATGTTGACTGGACCAAGCACATGGGAATGGGATATGGAATTATAAAATTGTAACGTAACAGACAAATTAAATTCAAAACCGTCCTCCTCCAATATTTGTTATAGCACATAATCCCCATCACGAAATAGGTATTAATAACATAATAGTAAAACATGATTGAGGGATCCTAATGATCTTGTCATCAACTATGATTGTCTCTAAATCACAGACACAAAATGAACTAAGAAACTACGTCCTGTTTCCGTATGGTCAGTCACTTGGTCTTAAGACTTCAAACCTAGGAAACATTAATTCTTGTGCTAACTATACAATATCTACTCAATCTAATCGAATGTTTCCTATTGTACATGAACAAACCTACACTAATAACTTGGTTCCATGTATATGCAGGCTAATGTTGATTAATCTCAAAACTATTGACGCTTGTCTGGTAAACATGTTACAGAACTGCACTAATCTCTGCATGCTATGCTAAGTTGTTATAAATTGTATGCTGTCAAAAAAAAAATGTTATAAATTGTGGTAACACAAAATACCATGATCGTGATATTATTATAAAAAAAAATGTATACTCTTTTGAAGGAGGAAAAAAAAAAAGTATACTTAGGTTTCTTTTCATCATTTTTCAAAAGAAAAAAAAATATAGACTTAATTGCATTTAGTTCTTCTATTTTTTAAATTAACGAGATATTAATTCCCTACACACGGACGCATAAATTTTGAATATTGGAGACACATTATATCTCTTTTAACTTTTCTTACATGTAGAGTTCTAAAAAAATATAATAAATAATCATTTTAGTCCATAAACTTATCATTTGTTGTCACTATAATACTAATTTATCAAAATTACAAACGCATTCTAAAATATCTCTTTTGTTACTATTTTTACAGATCAAATTGACTGGCAAAAGATATATTTAAGGACAAAAGTAATTAACTGATGCAATGAAAACGTCTATTCCACCAAAAGACAACACTTAAGGGGGTGGAAATAGTTGTTTTAAATTTTATTAATATTTCGGGATATTTTTGTAATTTCGTTCGTTTTGTTTCATCCTTAGGGTTTTGTTAACACTATTTATATTTGTTTTGCCGTCATGAGAATCAGACTTGATGTTTAATAAAATTTGAAAAATTCTCAATCTTTTGTTGTCAATCTCTCGGGTATTCGTAGAATCAACGAGGATTTGATATTTTGTTTTGTTCCATCACGTACGCTGCTATAGATGGATAAAAATCATTAAATTTGTTAACAACATTTTAATCTTTTTTATTAGTAGATGGATAAAAAAAAATGTCAAACATTATCCAATTTTGTTTTAGAACTTTTTAAAGAAATAGATTGCTCATTTTAGAGGGACATGTATATATATATATTTTGATTCTCGATTTAGATCTTTTATATATAATATTAATATTTAATTTAGTTATAATAAATTTATATATATATATATATATACACACACACACCCCGCTGGTGTGTGTGTGTCCTATGTTGCAGTGTTGTTGCGTCTATGTCAATGTTGGAGTACGTGCACCATAGATCGTCACAATAAAGAGAAGAATATGAGAGAGGAACTACAAACAACAAGAAGGCGAGAGAAAAATAACCAACAACAATGAGACGAGAGAGTAACAGCCAAAAAATGAGCAACAATCATACTAAACATTCACAATTAAGAGAAGCAGGTCGGATCGGTCGAACCAGAAACTGGTGGGTAGACCAGTTCGAGCATACCTTCGGATCGGTCATGCAGTTGGCTTGGCGAGAACCGGTCAAAATTGATAAAACTCGGTGAAAACCGGTGACTCAACCGAGTTATGGGTCGAAACAGTTCTTCTCTTTTCTTTTCTTTTTTTAACTTAAATCATGTTTTAATTAAATTATGTTACAAAAAATGGCACAAGTGGGAGTTAAACTCGTGACCCTCCCATTAAGAAACAACTTCCTAACCACTGAAGCGCTTTCATTTTGTTTTTGATTTGCTTTTAATAAAAATATATTACACAAATTTTTGGATAAGATTATAACTGTCGAGATATTGAATATTGTACAAAGCAAATACCCATCAATTATTATTTTTTAGTTGATAATAATGCCTCACAAAATTAACGTTTAATACTTTACAAAGCAAATACCTATCAATTTTTTATTTTTTTATAAAAATAACTCACAATATTAACAGACAAAAACATAGACATATATAATTATAAAGCTTCCCTAAAAAAAATATATTATAAAGCTCAAATATTTTATTTAAAGCTCATGAAAAATTACTCTTCGCGTTTTTTTATCACATGAATAATTAGTCTATGAAATTATGTTTGTTGGATATTTATTTTTATTTTATATATGTTATTATTTTAGTTTTTGGAGTAATCGAGTCACCGAATCCGATTTAATATGATTAAATACCTATACAAATTTAATCTAAACACCGAGTTATCTAACCGAGTCATTGGATTTAATCTAATTCTGTCATGTGGTTCAACAAATGACCTGATGGTTCGACCATCGACTCAATGACTCACTGTCTCTGCCGAGTCGATGACCGAACCGAGTTTTAAAACTATGGGACAACCAACTAGTAGAGAGAGAGAGAGAGCAACGAACATATTAAGCAACACACAATAATAAAGAGATATCAAACAACCACGAGAAGATGAGAGAACAACCAAAAAGATTGAACAATAGAAATTGCAAAAGAGACCATGTCGAAAATCATAATCTAGATGAAACCTTTTTTTTTTGTCAGGTAGCCTAGCGGCTACCTTTCACCTTTTTCGAGGCAAATAAGTGGGGTGTCTGGGGTTCGAACCCGGACCCTACATATAACAATGCATGTCCCTGTCAACTGAAATATGCTCACGGGGACAATCTTGATGTAACTTAATATCCACAAATTGAACAACAATCATGTCAAAAATTAGAAAAATGAAAACTATATGACATTCTCAAACTTTTGAGAACTTTAGCCGAATAGTGGCAGCATAGTTCAAAAAGGATCAAAATGGGTCCTGCAAATAAGGGTCATTTAAAAAATGGTCTCTGTATTTCTTAATCATGTATTTTGTCCTATCAAAATTTAATCATTTAAAATTTCATCCCTCATGTCATAATCCCGCTGAGGTGGCAGTGATTAGCTGACGTGTCGTGTGTTAATTGGGATAAATGGTTGCTGGTATTTTGACTTGAATGGACAAAAATGCCCTTAATAAAATCAGAACATGATGAAAGGACTATTTTGCCCTTGTCTTCTACCTCCTTCCACCTCTCCTCTTTTTTGATCCAGCAACACATCGGCTCTGTTGTTGATCCACCGCCAACGTCGACTCGCCGTCCCACTCTTCCCAACGGTGCCTCCGCTCGTCGCCGTCAATCCACCGCCACTGTCTACTCACTGAAGGCTCCCAATCCCCCTTCTCAGTCATTATCGACCCTTTCTCTTTGTTCGATGTACTCATCTCATTCAAAGTTGTCTTACCTCTTCTAATTTATAACCACAATGTAACTCATTTTATTGCAGTTTTTATTTTTCAATTTTTTTTTGAATCGGAGTTTTTATTTTTCAATTGTTTTAACACATAATCAATTTATTGGACAGTAATTCTCATTGTAAAGAAAAATTAACTTGAATTGAAATTATTTGTTGCGTAGTAGTTTTTGATCAATTGGTAAGTGACGTTTCATGTGAAAGTTTGTCATGTTGATTTATTTTATTTATGCTTACACTGGGTTCTAGTTCTGAAAAATAAAAAAGAATGATATTTTAAATTAGAGAACACTGATGAATTTTGGAGTGATATTGGTTTTTATAAGAGAAGAAAATCAAATAGAAAGAGTTTACTTTATAGAAGCAAGAAAAGAAACAGAGATCGAATGAGAGAGGGGAAGAAGAAGCATCTAGATTCATAAAAATTAATGAGGTGTTCTTAGTATATGATAAGCATCCATGGTACACCGCATCTCCTTGTGGGTTTGAAAGAGTTTTAAATTTACTGGGTAAATTTTTGGGCTTACTACAAGAGGTTGTTTTCTTGAATATACGTTGCCGGATCAAAAAGAGGAGAGGTGAAAGGAGGTAGAAGACAAGGGCAAAATAGTACTTTCATCATGTTCTGATTTTATTAAGGGCATTTTTGTCCATTCAAGTCAAAAATATGAGTCAACAACCACTTATCTCAATTAACACATGACACGTCAGCTAATCACTGCCACCTCAGCGAGATTATGACCTGAGAGACGAAATTTTAAATGATTAAATTTTGGCAGGACAAAATGTCGGGATTACATGGACCATTTTTTGAATGACCCCTGTTTGCAGGGACTAAACACATCTAAAAACCTAACATTAATACTAAAAATTCCATTAGAGCCCGGGTAATCATTCATTTCATTTTGAAGGACCAAAATTATACTTTTTTAGGAACTTTTTCTCCTTCCAACCATCTAGAACATGTTGAGTCTTTATTCGCCAATCATCATTCATTTTCTTTTTTGAATTTCAAAGGCCCTGTCAACCATCTAAAATATGTCTTAGGTCTATGCTTGATAATGTCAGTCACACAAAGCAATCACTCAAAGTCAAAAAGATGTTTCAGATAACTAGTACATTGCATTCCTTTCCTTAGCCTGATTTCTTCGTGAGGGAAAGGATGTTAGATTAAGTAAACATATTTTGGCTTAGCTTTATGAATTTTGCACCGACTTATATGACACTCTTTCAAAGAGTCAAGATTACCTTTCAAATGCAAGTTTCCCTCTTTGACTTCTACAATTATGGTTGAATGCTACTATTTATGTTTCAAGTTTTCAAGATATTAATATCTCTTTACCTACTAGAACTCCTTATCATGGGAAACTTGCACACTTGACAAAGTTTGTTACCCTTTCTAATTCGATGTCTTCCTTTATGCAACATTTTGAATGGTTTTGTACTCTTAAACAACACCATTCTTGTTTCTTGTTTATCCTATCATGTGCCTTTTAAACTTGATCTTTGTTTCCTTAACTTGTGTTTTGACAATTGTTATTCGCATTGACCTTTCTAAGAAACCTGTTAAAAAGAAATTTGAAAGGAAGCTTTGCCAGTCATCGAATATTCAGACAGAGGAAGAACAAAAGAAAACAATGGAAACCAAATCCAGCCATTCATATGCGCACTCTTCTGTTGTAGAGGTAATCTTACGTGTTTGAAAAGCTTTCATACAGATGACTTAACATGTATGTTTCAAGCTTATAGGATCGAACTAAACAAACTTCGAAAAAATTATAGCGACATTTTTCAAGTTTTCATGTCATTTTGTAGTTGCCTCCAAGTAAACCCATGTTTGAAGCCAAATCCGACGTGACTAACAGATCTAAGGAGTGCATCAAACATAAAATCGATCAAAGTCGATTTTCCTGTAGAAAAATACTTTTACTCTAAACGTACTTTACCAACTTTAAACCTGAAAAGCCCAAACATGCAATTAATAGTACTCACAAAGGGCTGACAAAAAGATTAACATTACATATTCTGCCAATTACCAATTAATGAATCCCCTAACAAGCAGGGGAGGAATAGTCATATTGAGTCGCAGGATCATCAATACAAATCATCTTTAATCACATGAAGAAACCGCATGGGTTGATCCAATATGCACACAAAAGACACATTGCAGAGAAAGAATTTGCACCCGCAGAAACAGATATTGCACATAACACATACAATAGTACTTCTATTGTTTTGAGAATATATTTTGTCTCCATCCACGCAACTGCATTTTCATATGAAGGTGGCGTAATTGTATTCGCCTTTGTCACACACGACTTAATTTGTGGCAACTACTAGACCTTCGTTAAGTCTTGCAGTTAATTCCTTTCGCAAAATTTTTCCTGAGGCTGCTTTTGGAATAGTTTCTGTGAAGTAAACTCTGTTTATTCTCTTGTAAAATACAACCTGCAGCCAATTAAAACCACTTCAGTTCATAATGTTCTAACATTTCCTATTTTTGCAACAAACATATGTAATGTAATAATATAATATGCAATACACTAATAGTAAGAAAATTATTTTTGACTGCACACATTTGCATAGCAATATTAAACTACAATCCTTAAACTCCTTTTGACACTCTCATAACAAGAAAATTAATCTACTAATTTGGTAAAGATTAAAGAGAACCTGTTGTGATATGTATTGCTTGATTTCATCCTCGCTGATATTTGAACCATTTGATCTTACAACAAATGCAACTGGAACTTCTCCAGCAGCTTCATCTTTCAATCTGAAACCAACGCCATTATCATTATAATTAGTCATTTAAAAATCACACTTAAGAAAAAATATAGAGAAAGACATAATTAGTAACCATAGTGAAGGATAAAATAAAATCTTTATTCCCTTGTTACTAACGGATTTCATATTTTTTTAATCTCTAGTTACTTACGGTACGACAGCAGCATCAGAAATGTTTGGATGAGCAATCAACAATGCTTCGATCTCAGCAGGAGCTACTTGGTATCCTTTGTATTTAATCAATTCCTTCAATCGATCAACAATGAAGAGTTCATCATCGTCGTCAATTAAACCAATGTCACCTGTGTGTAGCCACCCTTCTTTGTCTATAGTTCTCTTTGTTGCCTCCGGGTCATTTAGGTATCCTGATCACAGTCACAAATCATGTGTAGGAAATTTAAAATAGTTTTTATAAGTGCTTATTGAATATTGGACTACGCATAATCTATTTCTATATCCAATAGAAATGTAAACTGTTACGTTCTTGTAATTTTTTCTAAAGAGTTTGCTACAATGAAAACATATCATACAAAATTATTCTTATAATTATAAAATGTCTTAAAGTTCACACTCACAAGTGATTCTTTTTTATGAAAACACTCACAGATGATTATGGTAGGAGACAAACACAAATAAATTGATTTCGAGAGAATTGATTTATGTTTGGATACAATAATGTAGAATTGATTAAACAAAATGAATGTTGTTTGGATAGTTTTGATCAAAATTGCTTTTGAATATATAATTACTAAAATGGACATAGCTAAATACAAATAAATGGACATAGTTGAATGTATGTGTAGATCAATATTAAATGTAGATGTATTATTTAATTTTAATTAATTAATTTTTTTCTATATATTAATTTAAAAAATAATAAATAAGATCATTAAACCAA
>Ga0315914_1005309_pt1 | contig 18818 bp, 5 predicted proteins | sample MpolenodulesMG_FD_203920 | JGI IMG/M metagenome (GOLD analysis project Ga0315914, IMG submission 203920) | Medicago polymorpha root nodule microbial communities from Los Angeles, California, United States - elongated nodules | ecosystem: Host-associated > Plants > Roots > Nodule | place: USA... | reverse complement strand
AATGGAATTAGGGTTTAGAAAAAGGGTTCAGATTTTTGTGTGAAAAGGAATTAATTGATTTGTAATGGTTTGGTTCGGTTCGGTTCGTAACAATTAATTACGGTTAACAACGGGTGAAACCATTGCATGATATGATTGAATGTGAGCAGTTCTACATGTTCCCTCTTTTAATTTAAATAAATCTGAACCACTTATTTAATTTATTGGTGTTTTTCTCGTGGTTCACCGGTGAGGGACCTAATTGGACCCTCACCCTAGAATCCACCCCACAGCTAAATATATTTAATAATTTCGTAATTATCGATAATTATCTTCAAATCTTCAATTACCAATATTAAACTTTTATTAGAGGCCGATAATTAACTTATATGTACGAATATTTCAATTCGTATTATTTAGTATACCTTTGTTTAAGAAGACCATCTAATTCATTCAAAAAAAGAGAAGACGACCTAATTATATTTTTGTTTTCAATTATTGAGTATACATATGACTTATGAGTTTACAAAATAGTGGCACGTGCAGTGCTTAATATGCAGCTCTTCACCTTTAAAAGCATATAGGTTTTGACCAATTTTTTATTTTTGAATGGCGGTTTTGACCAAATGTTATAGTGTCATTCTAAGCGTAGTAATGAATAAAAGGGATTATTGCATGCCTAGGAGGGAGACACATATTGAAGTAGTATGAATGGGACCAATTTAATAAAGAGATTATTGGTGATCTTGTTGGATGATTCATGGTGCAACATGGAACTTATCCGGCGTTACTAACGGGCCTTTGTCCACCGGAAAAGTAGAAAGTTAACATCAAACACATGCAGGAATAAATTTGAAACAACTGGTTGGCAAATCATGATAACTCCAAAATCAAACTTCAATAATGTGACATAGAAGGTTCATCATGGTCGCAGGTGATACAGTTAGACAAATGTGGTATACAAGTAACGGTGTATTATAAAGGGTTCTATATAAATAGAGAAATGATATTTATACAACCATTTTTGTACAACTTTTATACAACTTTCTCTCTCATACTCACATTATTTTTTTAGTGTCTCTCTTCCTTTTTCTCTCTCTATTGTTATTGACCAATGATGAGAAGAGGGAATAACAAGAATGTCCTAAAAGTTGTACCAAAAGAGTTGTTCAAATAACACTACTCATATAAATATAGTTCTTTTATTTTAATATTGGACTATAATAAACCAATTTCTGTGTCAATGAACATAAACAATTGTTTATCTCACATACCCAATTGCTCTCCTACACTAGTAAAAAAACCATTATACCTCCATCAGTAGATAACTGCCGTTAACTTTACAACTAAGAGTCAATGGCAATTAACTGTCGTTAGGCGTACAATGGTCTTTTACTATCATGGGAGATCAATTGGATAGGTGAAAAGACAAGGAGAACTGCTCTATACCCAAACGTTTTTTCTCATTTTCCAAGTGAAATGACATTTTTACCCTTACGTAACTTAAGTTATGCTAGTGCAAACAGCCACGTGAGTTAAGTCACGTTAGTGTTAACACTAGTGTGAGTTAACTCGTGCTAGTTTTATGCACGCACAGACAGGCAGTAGTTACTCCCTTGTTCCCTGTTTATCTTCGTTCCTTCGTTCGTTCCTACATAGGTACAACCATTCATTCATTCAACCAAAACTCATAATTTAGAGAACATGCATTCATTCAATCATAATTTAGAAACACAATTTTAACGAAAATTAACTAAAATGTCATAAAGAGGCACAACCGCGCAAATGTAAATATCATACAACCAAAATGTCAAGAAAAATACTACAAATAGCAAAAAAGTCATAAAAAAACAAGTCATAAAATAAGACACTACTGCTGCTCATGTGGACTATGACTCCTAGACCTCCTCCGTGAAACCTGCTGATGGTCAAACACGCTATACTCGGTCCGGAGGGCTTCCAAAATGCTGAAGAAGAGTGGATTTGAAACCACCTCTGGAATCTCCATCGCATGCTCCACTCTGTCTCTCATGCTGCTAATGACCTGCAATGGATCGGGAAGATGTCTGGCCCAGTCCTGGTCAACAAGAATATCTTGGTAGACAGGTCTCGGCATGACAATGTCAGGCTCTGGAGCAGGGCTAACAATAAGAGGATGGAACACACGATAGAACCATCGAATGTACCTATCTGAATGCTTCCAAGGCTTGTCGTCCGGGACCTGGTCACCCCTCTGCTGCTGGGGAACGACATGCAGAGCAAACACCAAGAAGGCAACAACTACATCTAATGGGACAAGAGGCATAATCGTAGTAAGAGGTCGGGGAACACTCTGAACATATCCGTACTGCCTCAGAACCCGCTTGGGCAAGTGACGCACCATCTTTTGTTTCCCAGCCATGATCCATCCGTAGTACCAGCACACGTCCTGAAAAGGCGTCACGTCTGGTCTCCTGATGCCATCTCTCAGACATAGCACAAACTAACCCATGGGTGATGTTGTCGTACGCAGTCAGAAGGAGAGGCCTTATACCGGATGCATCCACCGGGCCCCAGAACCAAGGGTTATCATATACCAGCAACGGAAGGGACAAGATAGAAAGCTTAAGTTTCCTCCCGTGCGAGACGTCAGCCATCTTACGATCGCTTGCAACTGAAATAAAAAAAAATTAAATAAGTAAAATAAACATGAAATAATAAACATCAATTATACTTAAATACGTAAGATAAGCATGACATATTCTAGGTAATTATACTTAAATTAAATAAACATCAAATATTCTACGTAAAATAAACTTGAGATAATAATAAACTATAAATATTCTACGTAAATAAACTTGAGATAATAATAAACTATAAATAGCCAACGTAAAATAAACTTGACATTATAATAAATTATAAATATTCTACGTAAAATAAACTTGACATTATAATAAACTAAATATATTCTACGTTAAAAATAAATCAATTATACTTAAATAAATATGACATATTCTACGTAAAATAAACTTGACATAATAGTAAAATATCATTAAATTAAATAAATCAATTATACTTACTGTTTTATCGTTCCAAAGCTTGTGTGCCACGTGTTTACCGAAGTCCGGTAAAAGAGACAACTCGTAAGGCCCCCCTGGAAAGCCCCCATCCTCATCCTCCATATCAGCCTCTGCATGCTGCTGAGGATGCTGCTGCTGCTGAGGAAACTGCTCATACTGCTGTTGTTGAGGAGGCACGACATATAGTTGCTGAGGAGGCTGCTCAGGCTGATACCCCTCGTGAAACTGAGCATGATACCCCTAGTGATACTCATACCCCTCCTGATACTGATAACCCAACTGAAATCCAGGTTGCTCCTGATAATGCTGCTCCTGATACGCCTGCTCTTGATAATGTTGCTCATGCTGGTAATGTGTCGGGTCCACCGTCTGGGATAGACCCGTCTGTGACGTCGATCCCCCCACAACATCAACCCTAGCAAGTCTCGATCCCCCCACTCTCCCTCGACCTCGAACGTCCGGAGGCTGTAGTGCTTGCTTCTCCCTACGTGCACTACTAGTATGGGCAGGCCTCCCTAAGCTAAGTTTGTCAGTCCTCTCCTGCTCCGACATATCTGCACAAAAAGCAAAAAATCTTTAACACATTTTCACACGGACATAACATTTCGACAATGTCATATTTAACAATACAACTACAACATTATAATGTCGACAATATCTTTTGAATCCATAAACTACCACATTGCAGTCAAATTAACTATAATCAACATTAACAAACATAATTCTAACTAATTACATCATTAACAATCCAAAAAAACAAAAAAAATATCATTGAGGCATTTTACCGAACACGTAGTGTGCAATTTTCAAACAACTATGTAATCTAACAATTTCTAAACCCTAAACTACCACATTGTACCCTAAACAACATCTAAACAACAATTCCTAAGTTAATTCGTCACTAACAATCATCAAAACTAACATGCAAGAAAAATTTAGAAAAACCTAAAAATGTTCAATTTCTACAAAAATTCCAACCAAAATAATGCAAAGAAGTAGGATAATCACCACTTACTTGATGTTGTGGAGGAATTTGGCTTTGAATGGCGCAAGAACGGTGAAATTCGGATTTGGGGGTGAAATTTTCGTGTTTGGAAAAGTTGGGAAATGGGTGTTGTTGTGTTGCTGATAACTGACTTAAGTAACGTAGCGCGAGTTAACCTACGTAAGGATAAAAATGGAATTTCACTTGGAAATGAGCAAAACCATTTGGATAAAGAGCAGTTCTCAAATAATTTTCACAAACATATTATCAAGCCCAATTCTTGATATTAGGCCCATGCTTCTTTTTATTAGGTACACACCGGTAATTGCTTTATATGCCTCTCGTATTGCTCAAAAGATCATCTGTTTAATAGGTCATAACTCCTGATTACACAAAATTTAGTAAATAGTTACTATTTGGTTGTTTTTGGATTAGTTGTGTGTCTCGATCGGTTTATTTTAGAGGTTAAGAAATCTTAAGAATCTATAGACAATCACGACATAGATCTTAACAACAAAGGAGAAACAACCTAGTTAGTGGCCTACCCAATTACTCTAAGAGAGTGGGTACTCTTCAAGCATAATTAGGAATAGGGGACAAATACACAATTAAGTCGGAGAAACTCCAATGTTGTTCTATAGTATGTTCTTGAGGTCATGATAACTTATATTTATGTCCCATAGGAGTGGAATGACATGGATGCCATGTTGGAGAACGGTTCTCCCTAAAGAACATTGGAGAACACTAATGTAAAGACCCACTTAGAATAAATTAAGAATAAACATTGTATTTTTGCATTGGAGTAAAACTACATTGTTGTTCTTGAATCCCCATGTAGCGATCATGGACCTACCAAAATTATTCATACATAATGCATCAAAGCCTTCATAGTGCGATGTCATCAACAAATTGAATTCATATACTCTATTATTCGATTAATATCCAGTTAATTATCTAGTCGATTATAATTATCCAATTAAATTAAGCAGTTTTCTAACATAATAATTCTATACTACTCACACCACAAAAAACACGCAAGTTACATCCCGGAATGACCAATATACCCTTTAACTGAAATATTTTTTTTATTTAATTCAAAACATTTTCATCGCATGTCTCCCATAATCATTCAAACCCCATAAACTTAGTTTGCGTATTCATCATCTCAAAACACTCACACCATTTTTGAAAACCATCGTTATTTTCACGTATTCATCTCTCAAACTCTGACAAAGCCTGAAAGAAGGACTTACACACGATTTATGAACGTCTTCATCTCCTCGTGTCTTTCCACTCGCATACTCTTCAATAACATCCAATCACGTAAGATATAAATCTGTAAAATTGATTCAAACGTATGATAGAAAAATGTGAAATTGAGAAAAAGATAGTAGTTTTTAAAACTATGAAAATTCAGTTTACGTAGTTAATGTAAACTTAGTTTACATAAGCTATGTAAACTAAGTTTATGTTTGTGTGTATAAATATGTTCATGCGCACTCTACATAATACATACTTAAACTTAATTTACATTAACCTCTCACAGTAAGTAATTGTATATACGTAAATTGAATTTATACTAACAATTCATAGTTAATATAAACTGAGTTTACATAAGCTACATAAACTAAGTTTACGTCTGTGTGTGTAAACCTGTTCACGCGTACGCTACATGTAACAACTCATTTTTAGCTAGAATTATTTTATTTATTCATTATATGTGTTTATGTCTGTTTATATATGCTTATTTGTCTTTGTGTGTATTTGATTTGGGATTAGTGAATTTTTGGCCTAGAAGGGTATTTTAGTCATTTTAGACTAAGGGGTATTTTCGTCATTTGGCGAGTAAGGGTAAATTAGTCATTTCGTTAAGGAGGTTATTTTTGGTGTTTTAGTAAGAATAGTTATTTTTACTAAGTTACTGGTGAGTTGGGGTAATTATTTAGAGATGGTAATTATTCAGTATTTTAGCGTATTAATGAATAGTAACTTCTTAAAAATTAGATGTAAGAGTTTTGAGGCTCTATTTGAGTGAGAATTAACCTAGCCAATTTGGAGGTATAAATAGATAACTCTTATAAGAAAACTAAGTTAAGTCATTCACTCATTTCATTTCACAAACTTAGAGAGGTAAAGAGAAAGAAGATCACAAACTTGGAGAAGAGGAAAGAAGAGGAAGCTAGTGGATTCAAGACCAAGGCCCCATTTGGATAAACAGCTTATAGAATTTTTCTCTTCTCCCAGCACATTTTGCTCGCACCCACCTGAACTTCCCAAAATACCCTTACGTGAGTTAAGTCACGTTGCGTGACTTAACTCACGCACCTTATAACTTTGCGTCTTAAGTCACGCACCACTGGCAAGTGCGCAAGTTAACTCATGCAGGTTGGCCGATGGTTAGAGCTCAAAAACACACGTTTTTTGGACGGTGATCAATGCATTTTAATGGTTTTTACACGTTTTTTTTAAGTTTTTTCACGTTTTTTGACCTCATTAAATACTATGTTACCTTAAACCGCGTATAAATACCCCTCAAAACTTCCTCCTTTCCTCACATCATCTCACATTCTCACTCTTCTCCTCACTCTCTCCCCCTATGAATCTCCTTTTTTTCCTTCCTTTTTCCTTATTTATTTTGGTGTAAAAAGAGAAAGAGACCAATTATGGGGATGAAATGATGATTAGTGAGCAACTTTCTTGGGGGAAAAAGAACTAGATTGGGTAAAACTTAATGTGCAGATTTAGTTTTGCCCCATGAATGCTGGTTTTCTTGTGGATTTCTTTTATTTTTACCACTGGAAGCTAGTTTTCTGGTGGTTTTTTTTGCCGCAGATTTAGTTTTACCCCATTCTAAATGTAATAAGAATTATATTAATAAAATGATATTTTATATCTATTAATTTGTTGCTTTATTTTTGTTAATTCTTTCATTTATTTTATGGTTATGTATTGAATTAATAAATTCGAATAAAGTAAATAAATAAATTAGAATAAATTCAGCGTGAATTCGAATAAAAAGTGCGTATTGAATAAATTCGAATAAAGTTGCGTGTTAAAAAAAATAAAAAAAACCTAATTAAACTCAGCGTGAATTCGAATAAAGTTGTGTATTGGATAAAGAATGAGGTGTATTCCGTGACAGTAATCTTATATGAAGGAATTCGATATCATAACTTATATAGCTGATTCTGCATAATACATGTTGTTTTGAAAGGAACAATAAAATTTTCAGGTATAAAAATTTAGGATTACATTGCATTGCATAAAGTTCCTAAATATGTCCCATCATTACATTACATTACATTCGGGTTGCTCCTTCAAACTACAACAATTGTCTTACCTCTGAAATGGGGTAAATTCAAACTGAGTAAACAGCACCTTTCAAGCATTCACCCGAAAGTTTTATTATTCCATTCAAAAATTAAATTCTTTTTAGACTTGGTTTATATGATGGTATTGAAGTGTCAAAAGAATGAGGTGCATTCCTTGACACTTCAATACCTTCATCTAAACCAGCCTAACAAGAATTTAATCTTTTGAATGGAACAATGGAACTATCGGGTGAAAGCTTGGGAACTGTCGTTTAACAAGTTTGAATTCCCATTTCAGGGTAAGACAATTGTTGTAGTTGAAAGGTGCATTCCCTACCTAATCACAATCCCTACCTAATCACGATCTTCTGGCGGAATCAGATTGTTGATAATATCTTCGGTTGATCACAGCAACGTTACACGCATATCAATCCACTGAAACATGTTGTGCTCCCAAAACATGCTCCTCACGTTTTCGTCGTTCGTTAATTCCACCCAACTAAATGATATTCTCCCATCGTCGAGCGTTGGACGTTTATACCGAACATATTTCACCCTCCTTGTGTCTCCAGGGTTGACTCCTTGGTTGAATTCATTCAGTTGTTCCTTGATACCTCTTAACGTGACACCAAGGTGCCGAATCTTCAACCTCTAAGGTTCTCCACCGTTGAATTGTGCATAAACGTCGAACATATCGATCATTGCTTGAAATCTACACAATAAGAAATTAAACACAATCAATGAAAAACTCATTCAAACATTTCATCAAACACTTGAAGTGCAAATTATACATAAACTCTAAAACTCATAACTACAACATTAACATGCAAACATCTTAACAATTAAGCAACATAAGTCATTTACATGTAACATTGTATCATTTCTTGCAAGCAAAATCAAATTTAACAAACCCTAAATCTAAAAAAATTCTCTAAAACTCAAAACTACAACATAAACATGCAAACATCTAAACATTTAAGCAACACAAGTCATTTACTTGTAAACATTGTATGATTTTTTGCCAAAGAAACCAAAATTTAGACAAACCTTAAATCTAAAAAATTTATAATTTAAGAAAAAAAAAATCTAACGTATAAACATAAAAGGTTAATGGTGTTTGATTATGAAAACTTACTTGTTATTGGAGTGTTGTTTGATTTGAACTTGAAGGAATTTTGGATTTGGGTAATTTGAGAGAGATTTTTGAGATTTTAGATGAGAAATGAGGTTATATCTTCTTTAAAATAGCATGTAGCGTGAGTTAACTAACGCGACGTTAGTTAAGTAGCGCAAACTTTAACACTTGCATTACTTAACTAACGCAGGGGTATTTTTGGGAAAACACCGAGCAAAACTTGTTGGGAGAATAGCAGAATTCCAGCTTATATTTACGATGTGCTAATTTGAAATATTGTTAAGCATGTCTTTCTATTATTTGAATTTGAATATGACTGAAATTGAGTAAATTAAATCCAATTATTTATGCATGAAATTATTTTATAATATTCTCTTAAGCATAAACATTATTGATTTGTATAATTGTAACTCACCTATCGTGGATACAATTATGCAGATTTTGTTAAATAGATTAGCATTATATCGGTGATAGTCATACCCTATCGGTGTGTTGTTATTAATATAATTGCTATTATTCAATGTACCTTAATTTTTTATACTTATTTCAAATATAATTAGAGTACCCTATCAATATTTAATTTGAGACATAAGAATTGTACATTGTGATGATATAGTTCTTACTTATTATCCTTAAGATCCTTGAATAGGATTACAATAAGTAAGTTACTTTGTTAAAAGTCATGTAGAAAACTATATAGATTTTGCAATCCAATATTATTCTAATTTTAAATTAGATTTCTTCTTAAATGTTATATATAAATATTTTGGATTGCTACTATCCCTTTGTTATGTGAGTGACAGACATACCCTATCGATGTGACGTTACTTAACATGATCATTTTGTGATAGAGAAATAGTTGAATATTTTATTTAAAATATCTTTCAAACTTTTAATTCAACTATCATTATCTATTCTCTATCAAGTGGGAGAATCCTTGCTATGTATTGTGTAAGGTGATGGACATACCCTATCGGTATGACATTATTTAACATAATCATCATTTTTATGGGTAAGAAAAATACCTTATTAGTTTAACTATCATTCCCCACTAATTGGATAAAATATCTTTTTTCAACAAGCGAGGATAAATTCTACATGTCAATTAACTATATCGCATAAACAAACGTATTTATTTGTTTCATAACTCTAGATATAAAATTATTGTAGAGACTTATATTGAGGATATTAATTATATTCTTTTCTAATAAATTATTATACACTTCAATATCCTCTTATATTATTGTAAACTTATTTTGTAAAAGCAATATGTCAAAATCCAAAAATTCTTAAACAACTTCATTGAGAGAAAAAAAAAATTTGTTTATACCATGATTCTAAATAATTATAAATGGTATATTTAGGATATTTAATTTTACCATTTTAACTATATTTGGACATACTTTATATAATTGCTATTTTTAATATTTCCGGAAGTTTATGACTATTCTCGTATATCTTCGGTAATAATAAAATATAAGTCTTATTTCCGCTGTGTGTAACCTAATCTTTTCTTAAATGTGTGAGTATAATGGTAGCATTTGAGTTTTGAGTGAGTTACTAAAATTGTGAATAGAGTCTCATATCTTATTTTATAATACTATAGACTTATCTCACTCGTATGATGATAAACCTTTTATATAATCATCATATACTCTGTCATATAAATGTTACTGTATTTATAAAATTCTTTGAAATTTTAATTGTGAAAAGGAGATCTTGTGTAATAAAATTCTTAAATGAAAACTTATGTTCTCCTTTACTCTAAATGCAGAATATGTGGTTAACTACGAAACTCAATTCTTGATAATATCTGCCATTTATAAATTATATATTCATAAGGTTTTATACTATTCTTGAGTTACCATTTGTGTTAATAATTCTGTTATACTCATGTGCAAGATATGTGGTTGAGTTCATGAAACTCTATTAGTTAAATTTATATAACCACTTATGTTGTTAATCTTGCACTAACAATTAAGTATCCTACTTTGAAAATTATATTGTTAAAATATTTCTACATATCATTGATCACTAATGAGAATCTCACTTACTCTTATTTATATATATATCTGTGTGTGTGTGTGTGTGTGTGTGTACACAACACTATATACGATGAGCTCAAATGAGAAATCTCACTCTTGTTCGTATATATGTGAGATCAAGAGAAATGTGTACACAATATTATATACATACAATTTAAAATTCTCATCATTGCCATACACTCTTGTGCACACTATAAAATATGGCATAGCTTAAGAGACTTTAAACTTTAGTCTCATTTTATTATATTGAGATATATATTAAAATTCTTTTAATTTCAATAAGCATCATAATTTGATGCTTAAGTCAGTGTTGGAATATGCACAATAACTTCTTAGCATGCAAATATATTGCGATTCTCTTTTACCAACATTCCACACATTTTATGAAGTCATCAATAATAAGTACAATGTACAACATCAATACTCCTATCTTGTATGATATTGTGTTCTTGAAGTACTTATAAACTGAGATAATCATAAATGTTCTTTCATTATTGACATTCTAGTGGTCACATTAATCCACATATTATTTTCTTTAAATTAAGTGTCTATCTTAATCCAATTTGGAGATTCTTGAATTTCTTATTTATTTATGGATTTTCATAGTCACATTTTTGCTAAAAACTTGAATTAATTGAATGTCGTAGAACATTTATTGATTTTGACTAAAAGTAATTACACTCTTAATAGGCTATTCCTATAAGTAATTACTATTCTTACTAGTATGGACAATTGTGCCAAGCACGGGTTAGAATTTTGTTATATTTGAGGGAGAGAATATTGTGATGTATCTAGCGTCGGTTAACAAAAATCATATTCGTAAGCCTTAAAGTTTTGGATGAAGATATGGTGGTACCATTCTCACTTGTGCGGTTGCTTTTTCTCTAAATTATCGATATTATGGGAGAGAGGGAGTGATTCTTGGTGGTTGATCACATACACGGGGATCCTGACACTTAATGGAGAGATGTTAATGTGTGAGTTAAAATTTTACATAGTAAGCAGAGTAGATGTGAGCAACATATAAGTGAGATGACTCATATACACAATGTCTTAAGACTTTGAAAGATGTGATGTGAATCTCACTTGTGTGGTTCTCTCAGCCTAATGTGATAATACAAATTGATGTAGGCTCTTACGGAAGTCTGAACATCATGATGATTCGTTTTGTTAGTTTTGGGTGCATTTGTTTGATTATTTTATCTTAAATTTTAGTTTTGAATGTCTTTCACTTTCATGCAAAAAAAAATTATTCAACCTTTCTATCATTTCAAATTCCTTCAGTTTTGGTATTTTGTGGGATCTTACAATGGAAAAATGTAGATGTGTTGACAAAATAATGCTTATTAGATATTCTAAATTAAATGACATTTTTCTAATGAGTCTAATGTGGTAGCATAATTACCTAGCAATTTTCAACTCCTTCAACAATTTCGTAAACTACCAGCAATTGATTATATTTCCAATACTCTTACGGATAAAAAAACATAATCCTTATTTTTTTTTCTTATCATTTCTCTCAATTTCAAATTCATTTGTCATCTTCTTTCCTTTTCTAATTTACTTCATCTTTTATCATGAGAGAAAGAAACAAACATCCCTCTTTGAAATTGTCGTCAACTAATATTTTTTACCATATTGTGCTCTGAACTTATGTGGCTATCTTACCAGATCACAAACATATGGAGTCTCGCATTTAAGGGAGAGATATTTATGTGTCATGTGTTAGTTAAAATTCTACAGTGGATGTAATAGTATATATTGAGTAACATATAAGCGAGATGAAAAATATACCCAATGTATAATATTAAGATGTGGTGTCAATCTCACTTGCGGGATTTATCTTAGTCGAATGTCTTGATGTAACCCATTGTAGGCTCACTCAAAACTCCGAACATTACGATGGATTGTTTGTTTAGTTTTTGAATGTCATCTGCTTAATTTTTTTATATCAAATATAAGTTTTTAGATGTTGTTTGCTTTCATGTATTTTCTTTTATCCAACCAATATCATATCAAATACCTTCACATTTTGGTCGTTGATTGAATCTAAAAGGAAGAATACATATGTTAGGATGAGTGAAAAGGTACATGATTATTAGACATTTTAAAAAGATGTGGATTTTTTTTAATTGAGTCTACATTTTGATGAAATTAACTAACCCATAACCAGTAACTCACTCTAAATTCAATACTTCCATGGGCAAAGCACACTACTTTTCTCCCCTCCGTGAAAAAACCATCAATCCATCTTTTTAACCATGTTATGCCTCCTTCTAAGCTTATTTGATTGTTAACTGCAAAAATGTATATAGTCTCACACTTAAGGGATTTATGTTAATGTGTCAATTATGACTTAAAGTTCTACATTGGATGTCAAAGTAGATGTTTAGAAACATATAAGTAAAATGACCAATACACCTAATGCCTTAAGGTTTTAGATGATGATGTGATGTCAATCACAGTTTTGTGGTTGCTCTTAACCTAATTTCATGATCCAATCCATTGTAGAGTCCCTCATAACTATGAATATCATGAGGAACTATTTCATTAGTTTAAGGATGTCAATTGTTTAATTTTTATATTAAATTTAAGTTTTTGGTTTTTTTTATCTTTCATGCAATATTTTTAATCAGTCTCTAGCATATCAAATTTTCTTGCCTTTGGTCTTTGGTACAATTTAACCATAGAAATCATTGATAGATTATGCTAAGTTGACAAAATATGTGTTCAATAGACATATTTAAATGTTGTTGCATTTTTTTAATCGAGTCTAATTTTTTGGTAAATTAATTGCACAAAATCTCCAACTCCTTCAATAATTCCATAAAATCACCTACAACTTACTCCATTCGTTATAACCTCATGGACAAAACACACAATTCTTATTTTTTTTAGCAGTATCATTTCTCTCGATCTCAAATTACTTTTTCATCTTCTTTCTTTTTCTAATTTCATTTATATGGAAAAAAGGAACAAAAGCATCCCTTCATTAAATTACCATCAATCCACCTTTTTGACCATGTTATACCTCGATTTGATCTTATTTAGCCATGTCACATAATTACAGACAGGAGAATCACACACTTGTGGGAGAGATGCTAAAGTTAAAGTTCTACAATGGATGGTAGAATAGATGTTGAATAAGATATAAGTGATATGAGTTATATACATGTGCCTAAAGAATTTGAAAGAATATGTGGCGTCAATATCATATGTGTGATTTCTTTTAGCCCAATTCAACGATACAACTCAATGTAGGTTCTTTAAATTTCCAACATTATGTTGTTTTGTTTTGCTTTTTGTTGGTGTCATTTTATTGGTTTTTTTTATTTAGATTTTGGAAGTCATTCACTTCCGTGCAACTTTTTTTTTGTCAAGGTGATAAACTTTTTTTATTAAACATCTATTATTTCAACATCCTTCACTTTTAGTCTTTGGTGGGATCTAACAAAGGAAAAACGTAGATGTGTTATGCTGAGTTGAAAAATACATGCTTATTAAGCATTTTAAATTGATGTGGCATTTTTGAATGAGTCTAATATTTTGGTAGCATAATTGCTTAGTAGCATCCAACTCCTTAAACAAACTCATACAATTACCACAACTCACTCTTTTTCCTTGTCATTTCTCTCAAGTTCGAATTCCTTTTAAATCATCTTTATTTTTCTAATTACTTCCTCCGTTTCATATTAGGTGTTCTATTTGAGTTTTACATTATTATTAAGAAAATGACTAATAGTGTTGATTTTAATGGTTAAATGTGTATCATTTACTAAAACACATTTGTTAATTATAGTTAGTGAAATAGTTATAGATGATTCAAATGCAATAAATAAGAATATGTTAGCGATAAATAATAATAAATGTTGCATTGATATTATAAAAATGTACAATTTGAGACAGAAAAAAAAAGGAAAGAGGACACCTAATTTGAGATGGAGGGAGTAACTTTCTCTCTTCTCATAAAATAAAGGAGAAAAAACATTCATCTATTAAACCGCCACCAACCCACATTTTTTACCATGTTGTGACTATGGCCTTATTTGAATATCTTATCATATCATAGATATAGAGGGACTCGCACTTAAGATAGAGATGTTAATATATCATGAGTGAGTTATAATTCTACATTGTCAGCAAGATTTGATATTTATGAACATATAAGTGAGATGACAAATATATTTACTGTCGTAAGTGTTTTCAATGATGATGTTGGGTTTTTCATAGCCAAATATGATGATCCAACCAATTGTAGACTCCCTCAGAACTCCTAACGTTATGATGGAATATTTTGTTATTTTTAGGTGTCATTTGCTTCTTTTTTTTACATTAAATATAAAAAAATATTTAAAATTTTTATAATATTTTAAATTTATTCACTTTTGGTCTTTGGTGGAAACTAACGATAAAAAACATGAATGTGTTATGCTCAGTTGATAAAATGCATGCTTATTAGACATTTTTATGATTGATGAATTAAGAGAATAATTTGATGCGTAATAAGTGAGTCACATATGTATGAAGAAAAAAAAACAATTTTTGGCCTGCAATAGATTAAATGTGTGAGAATACAAATAAATAAACTAATAGTTTAGGTTACATATATTTTTTTTTTGAGAGAGTTCACAACCTTATTTATTTTTGAATATATGTTGCCATATGTATATTTTTGTATTGAAACCATTTGATTATCATTGTTTTTGCTATAAATACAATGATGGGCGGTTAACTGAAAGTATACATTTCTATAAATAATTGATAATGATAATTAATTAGAAATATGATTTTGTAAAATTTACATTTATGAGTTAATATAGTGAATGAAGGCACATTTGAATTTTGAGTGAAGACAAATTTTAGTTTCATATAAAAACTGAAACCCTATTAGATGCTAAGGAAAAAAAGAGCCTTTTAGTTTAAAAAGTAAATTTGAAAATTTAGTCCCTATCTCAATTTCTTAAGATTTTTCATATTTTCGTATAATTGTCCTCTTGTTTACTTATTATTTTCAATGACGTAATTATATCTTTTTTTTATGATTACCAAGACATAATTGTCTCTTTAATTCTTGTGAATGATCAAACTTTGGTTGCAGAATCCATTAACAACACTAAGGTGAGCTAAGAGACATTGAAGGAGGTTTAAGTCGGAGGTATCAGGTTTGATCCACGATAACTATCATTTTTCCCTTCGCTGTAATAATTTACTAAACTAATATTTTCCTGTCAACAAAACAGACAGATTAAACAATAAATTCTTTGTTCCTGTGAGCTTAGCTCAATTGGTAAGAACAATGCATAATATATGTAAGGTCCATGGTTCGAATCCCGGCCAACACTAAAAAAAAAATCCAAAAAAAAATAGACCAAAAAATTGCCATGAATGTTCCTCGTAAAATGAAAGCTTATAATTATGGAATAATCTTATAAACAATTAAGTGGGTCATTTAAAGAATACACTTTGTTTTTTAGATAGACGAAATGACAATAGTCATTAGAAACTCATACACATATATGGAGGAGTCAGAGTTTAAACCTCGGTAATATTATCACCAAGCAATTTCAATATTTTTTTCAATTGAATTAAGACTTGTGAACTATAGGTGGTTTTTATATTTGACAAAAGAAATAGAACATTTTGTAAACCTTTCCCTTCTGCAACTCTTTTCAAATTTGTAAATCAAAGTTCTTCTCACAGTGGCATTAATTTTGTTTCCCTAAAAACACAAACAAATAATTAATTAATAAAACAACACAATTAACAAAAAAAGTTAAAGAATAAAACAAAATATACTCATCAATGCAGCCATCAAAACCATGTCAAGAGAAACGGATGTGAGTCGCGATTGACATCACGAACAAACCAAACAACTACGGTACATGATTCCTTCACAGGGCTGATCTCAGAGATGTTATCAGATATTGATGCAATTATAATATCGTTATTTAGGTTGCGGGGAGAAGAAGAAAGCAGGTGAGAGAACTGAAGAAAACAATAACTCTATAGATCCGCTAATAGTATAAGTAGAATATTTTTTGAAGCAATTTAAAAATAAAAAATATGATACAATAAAACCAAAATCAATCATTATGATTGGTTCAACAAAACAATATTGACACATGTTAAACCATCATTGGAGGAAATTTGTTTAATGACATGATTTACACCTTTAGATTATAATTTTTTTTTTGAAAGATTAGTTTAGAAGTTGTAGTATTACCATTGTTTCAATTATGGGGTATTTGTTTAGGGAAATTAATACATAAAGTCAAGTAAAGACAAATTACTGGAGTATATTTGTTTAGGGAAATCTCTTAGTAAAGGCAGATTAATATACGTGATTAGGGAATAACATTTTCCTTTACTGGATTATTTATTTAGGGAATAACATTTTGAAAGATTATTCTTAATAAAGAAATAAAAGACATATTCTCAATAATAGTGTGGTTAGAATTTGTTGACCAAATAAAATTAAAGATTGATCACTTCATACCTTTCTGGTAAAAAACAAAATTTGAAGTACTTAAAAAATAAAATATAAGATATAGTAAAACAATGCAATATAATTGGCTCAACAACACAATAATTACACATGTTATAATATCATCGAACGTAAAATTTTAATTGACATGTTCAGAAATAATTTCAAATATTGATTCTCGATTAATAAAACTATTTAAGAACAAAACAATAATTTTTAAAATTGATTTTAAATTTTTTTATTTGCATCCTATTTTCAGTTACCAAAAGCTAAAAATGATATTTAAAAAATATTGATTTTTTTTAGGTATGACTTTTTGTTTTGCAAATCAAGATAATAATTAACTTGATCTTCTTAGTTACTTCCATAATCAATGATTACAATTAAGGAAGCAAACTAATACTCCGTCCGTTTCAAAATGAGTGTCGTTTTAGCCAATTGCACACATATTAATGAATAAAATGAAATAATCATTAGACATAACACTTTTACTAAACTGCCCTTACTTTATAAGACAAAGACAAACTCAAAGTTGCACTGAAAATTGTGTAAGAGAAAAGTTTGAGTATTTATTGAGAATAAAATTGGAAGAATTTTTTTTTTGGCTAAAGTGACACTCATTTTAAAACGGAGGGAGTAATTTATCAAGTGTACACTTACTTGTCACATACAACATCAATGTATCACGCGTCTTGAATTATATGATTCCAATTTTAATATATTTTTTTTTTTTGAAGAAGCTAAAATGGTGTATAATATTAAACCAAAGTGTCTTTCCTAGCACAAGATGTACAAAGGAAAGACAACAAAGTCTCAAAGTCACAAACAATATTTACAAGAACAAGAAACTAGAAAGAATAAGCAATTAGCCGATACCCAACATAGTAAACGGACTAAGCCACCGACCATGATAATTGAAGGGAAGAGTGACATATTTCGCCTTTAACCACCTAAATGTAAGAGACTTGATCCTATCGACTACCTGAGTTACCGTGCCTTGTTTATCATTAAACAATCGGTTGTTTCTTTCTTTCCAAATTTCCCAAACCGTTGCAAACCAGATTACCTGTGTAATCGAACGGCGCTTGTTGCCAACACCGCCACTGACACTAAATTGAGTAAAATGAGCCGACACCTGGGAAGGTACGACCGCAGAAATACCGAGCCACCTATATATGAGATGCCAGACAGAACCAAAAATATTACAGTGTAAGAATAAGTGCTGCGAGGATTCAACCAAATCACATCCCGCCGCACACAATATAGAATCCCTATCCAGGACACCACGATGATATAGATTTTCCTTTGTGGGCAACCTGTCTCGAAGTAGCCGCCAAGCGAACAGAACCACCTTCAGAGGAACATCCTTGTGCCAAAGATCAGCAACTGGTACCGGATTAACTAAAGGTGGAGAAATAGTGATGATCCGGTAAGCGCTGCGAACAGAGTAGGATCGACATGTTTCCAAAGTCCATAACCAGCTATCAGCCTTGACGACCTGCAAAAGAACATTGTGAAGCAGTAACAACAATTCCCCCACCATCTGTTCCTCCCACACAAACAACCTCCGCCTCCATCGCCACGCCCCACCATCTTCTCCCCATCCCAAATGACTCATATGGAAAACAGATGACTCCTTAAACATTGATAAGTCATATAAACGACTAAATCTAACACTAAGCGACAACCCACCAATCCAGACATCAGTCCAAAAAAGCGTATGTTTCCCATTACCAAGGGAACGACAAACATTATCACTAAACCAACCAATTTGACGCAAAGCAAAAATGTCACACCACCACATTGACGCCTCACGGCCT
>Ga0315914_1005307_pt1 | contig 18822 bp, 12 predicted proteins | sample MpolenodulesMG_FD_203920 | JGI IMG/M metagenome (GOLD analysis project Ga0315914, IMG submission 203920) | Medicago polymorpha root nodule microbial communities from Los Angeles, California, United States - elongated nodules | ecosystem: Host-associated > Plants > Roots > Nodule | place: USA... | reverse complement strand
TGATGACCACAGAAAAATAACTTGGGTGGATTGGAACACTGTTTGTAGGAGTAAGGAGGTTGGTGGTTTGGGGGTAAGGAGAATTAGTGAGTTTAATACTGCATTGTTAGGAAAGTGGTGTTGGCGGTTGATGACGGATACTAGTAGTTTGTGGTTTAGGGTGTTGTCTGCCCGTTATGGCATGGAGGGTGGGCGGTTGAAGGCGGGAGGCCGTGAGGCTTCTTCTTGGTGGCGTGATATTTCCCTTCTGAGTAGAGATTGTTGGTTCAGTGATCATGTCGATCGCGTACTTGGTAATGGGAAGCATACGTTATTCTGGTCGGATGTTTGATATGGTGAGGTGTCTTTTAGAGTCAGGTTCAGTAGGTTATATGAGTTATCAGAGTTTAAAGAAATATCTGTTTTTGATATGTATCACTTAGGGTGGGGAGAAGATGGTGAGGCGTGGAGGTGGATACGGAGGTTTTTTTTTGTGTGGGAGGAGGAGGAGATGGGGGAACTGATGTTGTTACTTCATACTATTCGTTTGCAGGTTGATAGGGATGACAGATGGCGTTGGACCTTGGAATCTTCAAATGTTTTCTCTGTTCGCAGTGCCTATAATTTCCTATCTGCTAATCCTCCTTTGACTTTATCTGTTCCTATTGCCTCACTGTGGCATAAGGATGTTCCGTTAAAGGTTGTCTTATTTGCTTGGCGTTTGTTCCAAGACAGATTGCCTACAAAGGACAATCTGCATTGACGTGGAGTTCTTGATCGTGAATCTATGTTGTGTGTGGCTCGATTGAATCTTCTCAGCACTTGTTCTTACATTGTAATATATTTGGGGTTGTTTGGTATTTCATATATAGGTGGCTTGGCATCTCAGCAGTAATTCCTGCTCAGGTCACAGATCATTTTAACCAATTCAGTGTCAGTGGTGGTATAGCGAAGACGCGTTGCTCAATATCTCAGGTGATTTGGTATGCAACTGTTTGGGAAATATGGAAAGAAAGAAATAACAGACACTTTAACAACAAAGAATGCTCGATAAGTCAAGTGGTCGATAAGATTAAGTCACTCGCATTTAGGTGGTTGAGGGAGAAATTCCTACCTTTCCCTTCAATTACCATGGTTGGTGGCTTAGTCCGTTCACAATGTTGGGCATAGGATGATAGTTATTTCTTTTTTAGTTGTTTTCTGTACAATTTCCCTCTTGTAAATATTGTTTCGACATTGTTTCTGTATTTCCTTAGTACACCTTGTACTAGGAAAGCCTTTTGAGTTAGTAATATAATCTATTTTATCCTCTTAAAAAAAAAAATTAAAATTGTTTTGATTCACTTAATGACACATTTGTATTTATATCTTCAAAATTATAGTAATTGAGAAAAATAAGAGGATCGTCGAAACTCATCTATAAAAATATATTGTTTTTTATTTAATTTTTAATGGATGGCTGCAGAGACGATTGAATGGGGAAAAGGGAGAAGGAGGCCCAGAGAGAAGGTAGAAAAAGAGGCCCAAAAGGGGAGGAACAAAAGGCGGGGTGGCGTGTGTATTCGAACTCATAAAATACACCCACCGCTTCCTCCTCTTCTTATTTATTCTGTTAGCTTTGGACAATCTCATTCACATCGCATGACTTATCGCTCCATACCTTCCAATTGAGAGAAAAATATTCATTCAATTTTTATTTTTATCGCTGTAATAGGATTTTATTTTCATTTATTCATTCATTCCCCCTCAAATTCAACACTATAGCTTCCTGCCGCTAAAACCCTCACTCACTCTATTTTAATGAATTAACTAGTACTAGTACTAGTGATTGGGTTCTTCATTCATGTCGACTCCAAGCGAGGATCAAATTCCTCATTTTTCTCAATTCAATTTCACTCCTTTTACTTCTTCTTCTTCTTCTATGTTTCCCGTAAGTCTTCCTCTTCTTCTTCCTTCTCCAATTTTTCTTTCTTTCTTTCATTTCAAAAGATCGATCGGATCAGATTTTTTAACCAAAAATATCCGATCATTTTTTTTCTTCTTCTTTCAATTCCTTTGGTTTCACCTGCAGCAGTTGTACATTAACCTGTTACTTTGTTCTTCATTCATTTATACCTTTATGTTTTGCTCCAATTATTATGAATCAACCTAAGATATGTTAAGAGATCTCTTCTTTCATGGGTTTCAATCCAACCCTAGATAGGAATGCACCAATGTTATATTCTCTTTGGGATTAGTCTCTGCGGTTGGGCACTCAATTTAAAGTGGAATATCAACTATTCATATGCCGCCTGTTAGTTGTTAGAACGATTCTAGGCACACTTCAGAATTGAGATTAATTCCAGTAGTTATACTAATTTTAGTGCCTTTTTTTTTCTTTTTTTTTTTTTATGTTACGTTTCTCAATTTACTTTTCATAGGGAGCAACAATGTTACAATTTGTTGCTCTTCATAATACTTATTGAATTTAGCAGTTTATATTTGAATTCTGTTTTCAGCTCAAGTAACTCTTATAATTAAGTATGCTTATGGTTTAATTAAGTATCCAACAAATATTAGTCAACAATGTGACAAATTATATATTTAATTTTCGCTCATACTTTAAATGCTTGCATTAAATTGAACTGTCTATTGCAGTTAAGTCAAAGAAATGAAATCAATAATGTCAACTTGCACACTACTAGCAACGTTGAAGCGTTTCCGAGTCAGAGCAACACTGTTAATCTTCCTCCACTTCTTCAAACCGAACCCAACCAAAGAGGAAAGCATAATGGTAAATCAAAAGTTTCAAAAAATTCTAAATCTGCCAATCAGATTTCAAATACAGGTGATTTTCTTTTAGAGTATGATAACATGCGTTAGTTTGTATATCATTATCTGTATTCTCATTATTTTTATTTTATGCTGGGTGGATTTTTCCTATCAGACTCTCTGAATTCAGCCACAGTCAATCGTTATGACAGTTCCTTAGGTATGTCCACACTCAAGTGATCTTTTATGACTTTTCGTCATTAATTTAGCTCTTTTTATGACGAACAGTTACATCATGTACTGTTTGCAGGATTGTTAACCAAGAAATTTATCAGTTTGATCAATGAGGCTAAGGATGGTACCCTTGATCTAAATAAAACTGCTGAGATCTTAAAGGTATAGAAATTGTCTTTCATTGTATATATGCATGATGGTTTGTATTATCAGGCCTGATTTTGAGCTTAACAGTTTTTAATAATAGTAATTTGACATTTTCAGGTTCAAAAAAGGAGAATTTATGACATTACAAATGTTCTTGAAGGAATAGGATTGATAGAGAAAACTTCAAAGAACCATATACGGTGGAAGTAAATATCTAATATTTTTATTTGGTATTTACTATTGGATTGATTTTTATCATGTTTATGAAATGAAATGATAATATATGATGGGCCTTATTCACAGGGGATGTGATGGACTTGAGCCACGAGAACTGGAGCGTCAAGTTAATACTCTAAAGGTTTGTCAATCTTTTTTTACTTGTCAGTTAGTTAATATGTATTCCACATTTCCTGCTTTTACACATCTGGTATGATCGGATGATTAATTAGGATTGTAAACATCTGTACTCAGTTTTTCATAACCTTATTTTTTATATACTATTTAGTTTCCTTCCAAGTCATAGGTTTCAGGAATCTTATTGTCTTCGTGGCATCATATTTCTTGTCACCGATTAGACATTGCACCTAGGAATCTCCGGTTTGTATACTATAGATGAAATAGAATCTCTCCAAAGTATTTGTTGGTAGCAGTACAGTTAAGGCTGCTGAGGATGATAACAGTAGTCTAAACAAAATACAAGTTACTAGCAGTAAGGTGAAACTTGAGCTGCTGAAGACATTATTTGAAGCCGAAAGGAAACTTTTGGGCTGAAGATATATGTATTCTGTAGAACCCTCAAGATTGAATTACTTCTATGTGACTCGTCTCTTTTACATAACAATATATAACATGATGTTTTTTATTTTGGTTGTTGGATGAGGCAGATGCGCAATCTAAATGCTGTTTGATTTGATATCATCATGTTGGAAAAATTAACATAGAATGAATGAATAGATAAAATAGATGAAACTGTTGTCAAATTACTAAAAACTCATAGTAATGAAATATACACAATCAGTCTTCTTGGTTCCAATTTTCCCTTTCTTAGGTTCAGGTAATAAAACCTTTAGCCAAACACTCTTTACCCACAAAATCCTAAAATAGTAATAATAGTAATGTTAAATGCCAAATATGTGTAGAACATATGATACTATTTAGCAAATTAATGCTCTGCAGTATGGAAATGGTTTGGTCCAATTCTGATAATTTGGTCCATTGCAGGATGAAGTTGATAGCTTATATGCCGAGGAATTCAAACTTGACCAGTGTATAAGGTTCGCTAGGTGCTACTAATATCGTTTGAGTTTTATTTTTACTTATCTGTTTTATCTTGAAATTTATCATGTCAATTCTCAGTGAAAGAAAGGAGCTTATTAGAAACCTGGAGGAAGGTGAAAACACCGGAAAGTAAGAACTTCTGACAAATTTTCCTCTGAGTTTTGATTTCATACTGCTACTTTATGTAATAGTGAGTTTGTTTGATCATTAGGTACCTTTTTTTTACCAAAGAAGATATTCTTACCCTTCCATGCTTCCAGGTCCTTTTTCTCCAAGTATCGAAAACTTTGTATAAATATAGTGCATCCATTATTATTACTCACTTTTGTTAACTGTTTTTACAGAATAAGCAACTTATTACAATCAAGGCTCCAAAAGCTAGTTTCATTGAGGTCCCAGATCCTGATGAGGTGGGATTCAACTTATATGGATGTTAAAATATGTTTAGTATAACAAGTTTCTTATTGACTTCTCACTCAAATGAGCAGGAATTAGGCTTCCACCAAAGGCAGTGCAGAATGATTGTTAGAAGTGCAACTGGACCGATAAATCTGTACCTCTTGAAGTACTTCTCTTCTGCAACGTTGCACCCTAATTTTTTTTCTTTATTACTATGTTCTCTCCTTGCTTATTTGTTAATAATTAATATCCTTTTTCATTGTTGGTTTAAAGTCCGTATTTCATGTGTCTCTAACTGATCCTTTATATGCTTGAAGCAAGCACGACCACAAGTTTGAGGGTGTGAGTGCTAAGCAGGCAAAGCTAGAAGATCCATCACGGAGCAGCAACGGCTGCAGAATGGACGGTGTGGGATTATTAGAAAACCAAGGTTTTCAGAAAAACCCTTATGGGAGTTTAAATTCGCTTGACTCAGAGGCTTTTGGAATTCAACAAATTACTCCTACAGATTTCGATGTATGAATAGAACCTCTGATGATTAATTAATAACCAAAAAACTGCAAAATATAAATGAAATTTTAGGCCAAAGTTTTCATTCATTTTATTTGTATTTTTGCAGGTTGATGGTGATTATTGGTTTCAATCAGATCCCCAAGTTGGCCTAACAGAATTGTGGCGGTAGAAATATTTTCGAAGTAATCTTTCATTATGTGGATTTGATTCTTGGGTTTATCTCTATTGAGGATAGAAATTGACCAATTTGAAGGCCTGGTTCATTAATGCTCTTTCCTCTTTGTTCAGCACAAGTGCAGTTGGCTCAGATAGATGAACTTCTCAGTTCTCAACGATTAGTTCAGCTGCGATATCGCATTTGCTTAGAGTAGGCATCGCTGATATATATGGTCAATATATGTAAATGTTAGGCTGCTGATTGTTGCATATGACACAAAGGGTACATTACAAATCGTATATGTTAGCTCTTTTCTTTGTTGAACATGCAGTTGCTTAACTAGCTAGGACTGCCGAATACCATTAGGGTGCCCGTGACGCCAAAAACAGAACAATAGAAAATAAACATATACTAAATTACAATAAGTTTATTTTATTTAATTTTGTACTTTTTTTTTGGTAATTCGTGGTGGTTGAAAATAAGAAGAAAGGATGGAAGATGAAAGTCAAAGGAAAGAATTGAGTATAGATGAAGAAAAGTCCATTATGTTTATGCCTACCTATACCTCGAGGATGAGAATGTACCCTGGTGAATCAACCATCTTGTTACCTCAGCCAAACAAGATAAAAAGTTTAGTTTTAATTTTCTGTGTGATCTCTTTGTTTAATACTGTAATGTTCTACGGTGATTCAGCGCCCTTCATAGTCCACCTCAACCAAAATTTTCCCCACCAAAACAAAATAAATTAAAATTATATTATTTTAATTCAAACTTTAAAGGATTTATTTATGATGAATTTAGAACGCAGAATAATGTTAAACTCAAATATTATAAAAAAATATATATAACTTTTATAAAATTAACATTACATTATGATTTGAAGAAGGAAAATTTATACAACTTTAATTTTGGATACATGTAGCTGAATCCAATTAGTGTAAAAAGGCTTTCGTTGTTGTTTTCTGAGGGAAAAAAAAATGCTTGGTTGTTTTTTTTTTTTGAACGAGAGGGAAAGAAAGGCCCGGTGTTTTGGGTAGAATTTTTATTTTGAGTGATCGAGCGTCCCAGTGTCTAATTTTGCACTGAAAAGGAGAATTTTTAGGGTTAAATATGTTTTTGGTCCCTGTAAATATACAAACTTTTTGTTTTAGTCCATCTAAAATTTTCCTTCAACTTGTAGTCCCTATAAAATTTTCAATCTTTACTTTTGGTCTTTCGTTTAAAGTAAACACATGTAGAATTCATATTTTTAAATAAAATTTTGTAGAAAAATGTATAATATTATAAGGATCTCTCCCAAAAAAAATTAGAATTTTTTACAAAAACATGAATTAAATACGAATTTTTATATTTTTGGGGGTAAAAAATTCATATTTAATTCATGTTTTGTTAAAAAATTCTAATTTTTTTTTGGATTTTTACTATATTCCATATATTTCTACACAATTTAATTAAAAAATACAAAAATTTACTTAAAAATAGGGAATAAAAGTAGTGATTGAAAATTTTATAAGGACTAAAAGTTGAAGGAAAATTTTAGAGTGACTAAAACGAAAAGTTGGTATATTTATAGGGACCAAAAACATATTTAACCCGAATTTTTATTATAACTGTAGTATATTTTTTTTTTGGTAGTGATTATAACTGTAGTATATAAAACAAAGATTAAAGGACTTCATTTTATTATTTAGTAAAAATTAGGGAAATTAAATTCGCTCATAAAATTACTGGTAGGTCAAAATCACACATTTTCTAGGTAGTGAGACTAAAGTGTTCATAAATATTTTTGTTTTAAGAAAAAACAGAAAAAGTTGAATGGAAACTGAGGCAACTCACTTGCATAATACTGTAATATTCTACAGCAATTCAAAGCAAATCGTACTTCACCAAAAAAATTGAAAAACATTGGAAGCCCTAATGAGTTCCATCTGATCTAGTTTTTCGTAGTCTGCCCCGTGTAACCCTAATGCTTTCTTCCATTATTCTTTCGCTTGAAGGAGGATTTTCATTGGCAGAAGAGGATGACGGAAGTGCCGCTTCAATCTGCATTGGTTCTGCCTCTGCAAGTGCAGATTGGTTGCCAGATTCTTGCGTAGGAATATTCTTCTGAGTATTTAAACCTGCTAAAGAGGAGAGTGTTTTAGGTACTTGTGAAGAACCCAACTCCTCTGCTACTTCCTTCTGATGCTGGCTTGAAAATGAGCTAGAAGTGGGAGGAGTTGGCCCCTCAGCTGGTGGTGCTGTTGGAGGAGCATGTTGGTTACTACTGCTGGATGCAGGTTGGCGGGCCCCCACACCTGGTCGTTGCTGTTAATAGAGACAATGTCATTTATTTGTGAGAAAGCATGAGAAGGAAATGAGATAAAAAATTCAGTATACAAATTGAAGTTAATGATTCTGCGCACAAGTGTTTGTGTGTGCAAAATATATTTCCTTAGTTTTATCAATTCAACTGGTATTAGTAAAATTCTGTGCTGATATGCACAATTTAGAATGTGCTTCTTATTTACAGTGCAAAAGAATGAAGGATGAACATCATGATCTGCATCTGATGGATGTAAGAAAGTTGATAAACTAGACTTAGTAATAATTAAAGTGCAGTTAAGCCACACCTCAAATATCATGGTTAATAAACCAACACATGCTTAAATACCTGAGCAGGGCGAGCTGTTGGCGTTGATTGAGCAGCAACATACTGCAAAATGTCAAATATTCTAGTCTGGCCGTAACTAGCAGCCTTTTGCCAATATGAAACTGCAATATCTCCTGCCCGTGTCTTTAGTTCCATCAAGTTGCGATCAATATCTGGCTCGTGTTTCGCAACATATGGTCTAAAGAAAGAATCATACACATATGTTGTTCCCTAACACTTGCAATAATATCATGTTAAAGATCAAGCTGAAAAGAAGCAAATAATAAAGCCATATCAGATTCAACCACAGTAATTAATTTCATACCTTTGTTCTCGGGTACCATAGATATATAAAAAATGCCAGCTTAGCTTCACTATACATTGGAACCCTTCAAGAAGATAAAGTTGATAGCTAGTTAGTTTTAGTAATAACCAATCAGAAAGCATAATAAAACAATTTTTTCAGTGAAAAAGAAGGGCATGGCATTATCTGCACATAACCAAGATAGTATTTCTACCATGATATAAATGTATCACCAATTCGCTCACACACCGTCAAAAGAGCCACCAAAATCCTGCAATACAAAGTGAAAATTTAAAAAGTGGTACCACTATATACCAATGATTTAAAAGTTAAGTTTCGTGGAACTATACCAATACTGGCACCAAAAGCGTAGCTGTTCAATTTCAGGCCTATTCTTTTCAACTGCTTTATAGCATTCATATGCTGGGTAAGCATAACCAAAAACCATCCTGCAAACACATGAATACTGAAATATAACATAGTTGAATTTGAAAATTACAGCAAAAACCCATCATATATGAAGGATCAAAAGGTTATACAGTCATAAACATACACAAGTATCCTGGTAATAAAGGATCCAATCATTTTGTATCCCTGTCATGAAAAGAAGAAAGAAAATACAATCAGTAAAGCCAAATAGGATAGCCTCCATGAATCTGAAATTGAAGAAGTTATAAATGTGCAAATTTTAGTACCTCAAATTAAGGTTACTTTACTAAGGGTTTGACAATGTTATCAGATTTATCAAAATTCACTATGAACATTGTGAGGCTATCCTAGTTTCTCTATTAGGACCATCGTGGCTGCTATTCAAAAATCTGCTGGCTGATATAGCGGCCAGCACTAGTGGAAAATATTAGAATTTTAGTTTTTATTAAATAATACTTAAAACTAAAGAATCTGCATGTGTACCAAACATGACCTCTTTTTGTAATTGAAAAACTAAAGGATATTTACCATAATAATAAGTCAGCCTTTCAAGTCCTCGTTGATAGGGATATTGTGGTATGCATATGCAGTGCCGGGGTTGGAACCCCGGATTCCCCACTTATTCACCTTAAGGGTGAATTTCTAGCCATTAAACTACTTGAACAAAGAAAATAAATTTTCAATACATTATCTATTTTCCACCATTCACTATTGATAACACTGATTGGTTCAGTATGAGTTTCTCTACATACATGAATGGAATGCTAACATAATGTTAGGTTTGTTACCCCTCATTTTGTACGGTGCAAAATTGAACCAAAATAAAAGGGGTTGGTTCATGATGAATACATAAGGTTAAAATTGCAAACAATTTGATCCTGTTATCCTATAATATCATACTGCAGTTGAGAAAACGTGATTAATTTTGGGTTTTCTATGGTAAACAAAAGAATTATTTGAAATTGAATTAGAACAAAGTAACACAATTAGCAACTAAACAGATAATCCGTTTCGAAGATGAAACTAATAAAAGGGGGATTGAATTTAATGGTGAAATGAAAGGAAATTGAGAGGAATGAAAATTGGATTACCCGATAAGAGAAAAAGAAAGAAGAACGTGAGTGTTAATTGGAAAGGATAAGTGTTTTTTGGGTTCAGTTGAGCTCCGGCGATGACATAGAGGGAAATTAACGGCGGTTCCGATACGGCACGGCGAGAAGAGTGAGGTAGAAATATACTTGGAGCATAGAAGAAGAAGAATAGAAATGAAAGAAAAGAAGCGCAAAATGAGAACAAAACTTGGAAACCGGAGGAGCTATTTAAATTGGAATTTCTTTCCAAATTACGTGTACATGATAATTTGAACGGGTAAAAAAATTATTTTATTTTACCTTGTTGAAACAGATTGATTGCCCTCCGTTAAGAAGGTAATAGTTTGTGCTGACTTCTTTGAAAAGTTTGAAGATTCTTCCTCCTCGAATATCATAGTTCACATATGTCTTCTATTAACAGCAGACTATGCCAGAACTTGGTTATGTAGATTGTGTTTTTTCGTGAGTTTTTCTTTTTAGCCTTGTAAAAAAATACAAAAACTTGCTTCACTACATAATGTAACTTTTATTTAAAATTAGAAACTCTTTTTTTATGCAATTATCATCACATGCGATTTTTTATAAACTAAATTATGATGACCTATTCTTTTTCTTCTTCTGTTTAACATGTCATTTTTATGATTACCATGTTAAGATTAGATGTCTACTCTTCATTTCAAAAAATGTTAGATATGTTATGACAATCATACACGTGTATACTCTATTTAAACACTATTTATGATTTGTTAATTTGAATTTACCGTCGTTTAACAATAACTACCCAAGAACGTTTAGATGAGATGACACGAATCTCTTCTACCTTAAACAAGGTCTTAGGTTCGAATCTAGCATGCATTGGGCATGCAGCAACGTTAAAATTCTTATAGAGAGTTTGCCGCTCATTTGGGTCCCACAATGTTCGTGGGATTAGTCTCCGCAGTTGCGCACGGAGATATCCGGTTTACACCAAAAACAATAACCACCTCTGTTGAAGAACTTACTGGACATGTAAAGTGGATTTTTTCTCCTAACATAATTTCATCCATACGCATTTAATTATTTTTTTAAAAAAAACATGCAAAGTCTATGGAATAAAGTTCAGTTGTGCACATTTTGTTCAAACTGCCCCTTCAGGAAACCATATACAACCCAGAATGATCCACAATATGTAATTACAAACAAGTTATAATTGAATTGATTGGTCACTGGGTAAATTACAGCGGGTAAAAACACTGAACATGTGAAATAATGTCCTAAGGAATGATTATGATCAGAGACATGGCCAGATCAGATTGCGAGTTCTTGAAAAACTTCCGCACATTTTCAATGTTGAGACGAGTGGTTGATGAAAAGTAACTCATTCATGATAGAGTAATGTAGTGTATAAGTGTACTATAATGTAACAATGTAACTCATTGCAGCAATTGCCATCAAGTTATAAGTAACCCGTTCATTTTTTTTTTTTGTTGAACGGACTATCATGTAAAAAGATTATCAGGGCATCTATAAGTTCATAAGCATTAATAGAATTAGTAGCTAAACCGAAGACCAACACGGGGAATATGATTTCTTACTTGCTGCACCTGCACGCATGCATGTGTAAAAGTCAAGAGACTGAACAATATATTTATGCTAGTACCAAATCACTTGAAGACTAAAGCACCCATCATACATAGAGCCTTTTTATCCTTAACACACTGATACCGATCTCTGTCTCCACTAGCTACCTGCCGAAAGATTTAATCCCATGAAACTGACAGAAACTAATTCATAATATATAAAAGTGACAATGATAAGTAGTCCAAGTATTACAGAATTCAATGATTCTGCTAACATTACTCTTGGCATTGCACATTGCCATCTGCCAGGGCCTCCACATCCACCACTACCTCGTGAAACACTAGCAAAACCATAGGAATTGGCTCCAGATCGAAGAGTTTCAAACGGCAAGGCAGATCCAGAGTTACCAATAGAAGAATTAAGATATGGGGGTATGGTTGGTTACCTGATCTGTCAGCATTAGTGAGGTTGATAGAAGCAGTATCAGCTAGAAGTTTCTTCTGAAACTTGGTGATGCACGTTTCGTGTGCAAGCAGGAGAGCCTCTTCTTCTTTGAGCTGAATCAATTAAAACTTTCTCATCAAATTTTTAAGAAATCTTCAACTGGAACGTGATTAAGTTTGTTGAAGACTTATAATCGTTAAAAGGATGTGGATGTGATCACAGTGGAGTCGCATTGATTGGTGGTGGAGAAGGACTTTCACCGGCCATGGTTCGAACCTAAGCTCTATGATACCATAATAGAAAAACAGAGAATTTTAAATTAAATTCTTCATCTATTGATTGAAAATGAATTGATGAACTGAAAGTTCAGGTTACAGTCCCTTATATAGGGAAGCTTAACCTACACTCATATTTGAGTTATTCTACACTCTTATAACTGCCGGTGCTAGCTGTCCAGAGAGGGTAAACTAACTTTAGCCACGCTGGCAAGGGTATAACAAGCAGGTGATGATTCAAGAATTTAGAGATTACAAACTAAGGCGGTAAATACTTTTGTAATTGCCTATATTCCTTATACCATTCACACACCCTCATTCTAATTAATATTACAATTTGTTTCTACATTATATATCTAAGCTAATGACCGAAATAATTTTTACTCAGCATGCAAAAAAAAATAGATACATCATCTTTAAAAACGAATCAGAAACCTTTGAACTGAGCTCTCGAGCAGCCCTATGGAACTAACATTGCCAACCTAAAACAGTTTTACGGTTAAGCTTAGAGCTTTTTGATGCAACTTAACCATTGGTGAGGGGAATATTGAACGTTTAACCATTTTAAATATTAACAACCGTGTCAGTATGAGCTTCAAGTAAAACAACCATGTCAACTAACAAGATAAATGAGCAATAAAGATTAGTCTTGACTTAAAACAAACGCCTCATGTTGCATAACACAACTTAGTCTTGACTTGTAAAAAAAAGATCAAAGTCACGTCATATGTTCCGTTACCACTTACCATTAAAGTCCCAAGTTTCAACGAGTATGAATCCCTCTTTTGGTTGGTAGTTGCAGATGAATTAGAGCATACTGACGTTGAAGGACAGTCACCACAAGGACAGCCAAGACCACATGGGCATTTTGACTGATGCTTATAAATTCACGAACTAATTTGCATATTCACTCAAAAACGAGAAGTAGGTGAGTGAGTGAGTGACTGAGCAAAATATAGTGTGAAGTGTGAATGTATTGCATCTTAGAATCTCTTGAGACTTCTTTATTCTATGGTTCTCAGTCGTGGTCTGCCAGGAGTGGGAAAAGTACACCACTAGGCATTTTCTCACCCTGGCCAAATTACGCAAAAAAAGTACACCAGTGACAAACTTGAAAACAGGAATTCATAATTTACACCGTTCTATCCATGTAGCTATGCATCGTATCAATATATAATAAAAAACTGCTAGAAAATGACAGCGACCGAGATAACTAAAATAAAAAACAATTGGTAACAAAAGGAAAGGAAAAGTTGAGAGGAACTTGAATGGATTTTAATTGCATGAAATCCAATACATAATTGAAACTGTATATAACAGAGGAAAAAATAAGGCAGAGTTATTGCCTTTCAAACACCATCGTCTCGCGCTAGAATCAAACAAAAAAGCTAGAGATACAGAATTATAAATATCCTAGCCACCCCTCATCATTCAAATACAAGCTTACATCCCCTTAGACACAGAAATAGCTTCTGTAACATCAGGTACTTCGCGTTCAAATCTATCGAACATGCACTGTGAATTGTCATGTAACTTAATACTTTTGAACTGCGCATAAGATATTCTGCAAATTGAAGCTCGCACTTTTTGCCTCTATAATTCTTAAACAAGCAAGTTTTGAGCTGAGATGAAAGGCATTCTGGAACAATCTTTGGGTCCTCTGAAACGACCTCATCATCATTTCCATTCTCTGTCCCATTTTCTATCTCCTGTAAACAATAAGTAAATTTCCACCAAAAACAAAAGTTAAGATATGTAGAGGTAGAGTTAAACAAAATAGATATCAGGAAATCAATCAAATTATATGTGAAATCTCGTGAATGATAAGATGTTGAAGCTTTGGACTGTGTTGAAGCATTTCTAGCATCCACGTCCACTTCTTAGGCCAGCTTTTACCCTCTAAGTTAGAGAATAGCTCCATTTGAGTTAGATTGTAAAAAATGGGGACTTGGACACAGTCGGGCCATGTCTGCATGAATTACAAAGACGAGAAAACATTAGAAATCATTCATCATGTTGTGATTTGTTTTGTAAAATCAAACAAACTTGTACTTACCATCTTTATACTCAGATTGAGTACCCTGGAAAGCAAGAAGAAAGGAATAGGTTCGTTATCAGAAAGCTTGGCTGTCACCAAATTGGGCAAGCATTTGATCTTGTCTGCTGTTTTTGGAACAAACTCCCTCAAAGGATATACCTTTACTTTATTTGTTTGAAATTCCTCTAGAATGGGAAAGGACAAGAGAAAGTCGATGATCCGTTTACGAGTGTTGAAATTAACAAGATCCAAGTGGAGAGTCTTGAGTAGTGAGAAAAGGATCAATGTCCAAGTTTTTCTCTAATTTAGTTTTTATGTGCATATTTTAATTCTTTAGGATCAATGTCTCTCTAACAGCATGCATACTTGGAGCATGAGAAAAGGTTTGCTGAACTCTTCAAGAAGCATGAAGAGAAAAAGAAGCGGTGGATGCTGATTGAAGAAGAAAAAGAGCGTCTTGAGAAAGGGAAAGAGGAGCTGTTACTGATAGGTTGAAACCATGTTATGCTATGCTCTTGGCCAGAGAATGGTGCAGAAGAATTTTAATTATAATTGTGTTATGTTTCTTTTTTTGTATTCTGTGGTTGGGTTTCATTTCTTGTCTAATAGATACTAGTCCTCATGTTTTGATTGTTTTAATAATTTAATAAATCATAGATAAAAACTTTATGAGAAGGATCCATTGACTTCAAGAGTAAGTCTAAACACTTACTCCAAATCTTGGCCCTTCATTTCAAAAATAATTAATGGTTGTGATTAATTCATAATAATTGTTAAGGTGGGGTATTAATGGCTGTCATTTTTCATAATAATTGATTAACAATTGTACTTCTCATTCTCTAAAAAAAAAAAAAACTTGTACTTACGTAACTATTGGTTCTAGGTTCAAAAATTAGACCACGGTTCAACCAGTTTCAATTAAATATATTTTTATTTTATTTTTATATAAACAGTAATATAAAATGTTTTTGATATTCATTTTTTTTTTGGTGGTCGGAGTTTGAACCCCAGACCTTGCATATTTTATGCATTGTCATTACCAATTGAATTAAGCTCACGAGGACTTTTAATATTCATATTTTACGCTACTAAAAATTCAACTCATATTTATTTTCTGTTCAACAGACTTCACTGATTACCTTACATTTCCATCGATATTTGTTCTCTATTCCACCTACCCATCTATCTAATTAATATTCTTCTTAAATTACAATTCCATATAAATCAAATGTGTAATATATTTGCACTGCCACTATGCAATTGGAAAGTAAGAAAATCTTTGATCTCCAACAAATAGAGATGGGAATGCAAGGTAATCAATGAAGTATGATGGAAAGAATAGAGGACCACAATTACAATTAATTATAATAATTAATAAATATAATAATACTTTAAAATAAATAATTAATTAAGCAAAATTCCAACAATGACAAATTTTTCTTAGAGGAATGATATATGAACATCACTTTTCTACGACCAACAACTTATTTGCTATTTTTTAATAGCTTTTTCCTGTTTTTAGTTTGCATGCTCCTTACAAAGTCATAGGGTGATGTATTAGTTGTCCAATTTTAATTGTACAAATAACACAACCCTTTCTCTTAACATATACTCATTTCAGTCACATTAACAAGATACTCAAGCATATGCATTGGTGAGCACATTGCACTTTTTTATTTTTTTGGGACTAAGTTGCAATTATGTAGAAATAATTAAAAGATAGACTTTCGTATTCATATATGAATAGAAACATAGAAACGTGAAAAATTTTAAAAATAGGTACTCATAACATGAGTAAAAATATAGATAATTAGATATGTGTATAAATTACAAAAAAAAAAGTCCCGTTTTAATATATAAATAAAGATATAGGCTCGTGTATTTAAATTCATTAAATAATTAATATATTTAGTCATATTTGTAGATCATAAACATTTGTATTTAAAGAACCTAACATGTTAATTTGTTGTTTATAAAAATGACCGAATAGAGTATATTTTTATCATATACAAATATATGTCGTATTTTTATAATGTGTGTTATTTATATATTTTCTCCGTTTTAAAATGAGTGTCGTTTTAACTAAAAAATTGTTTTAAAATGAATGTCACTTTCAGTTTCTAATGCAATAATAACTTTTTATTTTCAATTGTATCCTTTAATTAATATTATATACACTACTTCCAAAGTAGGGGTGTTCGCGGTCCGGTTTGGATCGGTTTTGAAGAAAAAACTCATCCGATCCAAAGATAAAATTATATGCGGTTTGGTTTGGTTTTGGATGATTAGTTTTAAAAAATCGATCCGATCTGATCCAAATTAGTGCGGTCTAATTTGGATCGGTTGTTGGATGTCCAAATTACAAATTGTAATTTTTTTTATTACAATTTGGACATCTAATTTGGATCGGTTTTGTGCATATCCAGAAATTCAAGATTTTTTTCAACAACTTGCTTTTGTTTTTTATTACGACAAATTTCTGTTCTTGTTAGTTTTTCAATAAACCTATGACATCTTATTATACAAACTTCCATTTGTTTTATCTCATATATGGTGTTTTCTGCCATTGCAAAGTTTGCGTGAATCAAATTTTTTTTTTGTTGAACAAGGTTTTTATTAATCAATTGACAAAAATGGTGTTGTACGCCATCATCCAAAAGTAGGGCCGGCAATGAACCGAACCAACTCGAAAATAGTTCGAGACTCGATTTAAAAATTGAATCGTTGAACTTGGTTCATGAACCAAATGAGTCGAACTTGAGTTGAAAATTAAACTCATTAAATAAACGATCTGAACTTGAGTTAAGTAAGGTTCAACTCGTTTGGTTCATGATCCATCTCGATATAATTATTACTAATTTGATTAACAATCAACGAAATTATAATAAAAGAGAGGAAAAAAAGCTACTGAATGTGCAAGCTTTTGAACCAATATGTGCACTAAATAAGTCCCACATCGGAGAGTTTAACAACATTAGAGAGCAAGATAGAAGTGCATCACCAAGTAATAAAACATGCACTGGTAGCATACGAGCATACGGACTCTGCCACAGTAGGAAATGTAAATTGACTACCATAGTTTTATTATAATTATATGCTTGCTCATTTAACAAAAAAAAAACTTTTGAAATATGTAATTTGAACAAACGAGTTGAACCTAACGAATCGAACCGAGTTGTTCGTTAATTTTAAACGAGCTGAACTCGAGTTAAAAAAAAAGGTTCGTATCGAACTCGAGTCGAGTTTCGAGCTGAACCAATTCTTATCGAGTCGAGCCGAGCTCAGACAAATTCGATTCGACTCGACTCATTTCCAGCCCTATCCAAAAGCCATGAGACACCACAAAGTAGCAATTGAACCAATTAAGCTCCTCAAATATTCCTCAACTGCTCTGTACCATGCACATAAACTCAATTTCTTATCAAATAACAACCAAAGATTGTGTTTGGGATAAACCCTGACTAGATTTTTGGAGGAAGAAAAAAACATAATTTTCACTGTGAAGCAAAGTTGATAAATAAGGATTCAACATGTTAATAAAAAACCCTAAAACAGAAGGATTGCAACTTTTGTAAATTGAGAGAGAGAAGAAAAGCTATGACGCAACCTTGACAAATAAGGATTCAACAGTCTAATGAAGAACCCTAAAACAAAAGGATTGAAGCTTTTGAAAATTGAGTGAGAGAGAATAAGAAAAGGAAAGATAAATGTTTATTGTGGTGTAATGCGTGGACTGGAGGGAAAGCACCCCACCTTTAACAATTATTAGAATTAATCACAACCATTAAATATTATTAAAATGAAAGGTCAAGATTTGGAGTAAGTGTTTGGACTTACTCTTGGAGTCAATGGATCCCTTCTCAAACTTTATATGTCTAAATATTCTTATTCTTATATCTTTTTACTAAATTCAGTGGTGTGTAAAATGTATACAACTAGTGTAACGCCCTGTGCCATGCCAAGCACGGGATACATTTTATTTAGGGCAAATTGCACTTACCTCCCTTGAAGTTGGTTAAAATGTCAGTCACACCCCCTCTATTTTATAATCAAACGCAAACCTCCCCTACTTAATTTTTAGTGTGAAAAACACCTCCCTTGTATACTAACACTATTAGGCTCCTTTTTTTAAATAATTAGTGTTGATTGTTTTCTTTATTACTCCACACACTAAATTCTCTTTTTTTTCTACCTTTTGTGTTTCTGTATTTCAATTTATTTTTTGAGAGGAAAATAGATTGTCAATATGGAATTGGCATCTGTTAGAATTTTTGGGATGCAATTTTAACCAATTAGTTGCTATCTTGATGTAAGCACATGACAGAAGAGCAATTGACAGTTTTCAAAAATGGCAGCACCTATCTAATGCTAGTAAAAAAAATAGCAATGGAATTATGAAGGTTCGCCCAAGTAATCACGGAAATTCTGATTAACAAGAAAAGAAACTTGTTAACACAGTATACAAAAGTGAAAAATACCGATTAACATGAAAAGAAAACTTAACAAAGAGAGACCTGAGAAATTCAGAGGTAAATTAAAGAATGCCAGTTCAAGGAATTCATGGAAAAAATGCAAAAAGCTAGGGCACAAG
>Ga0315914_1005306_pt1 | contig 18822 bp, 15 predicted proteins | sample MpolenodulesMG_FD_203920 | JGI IMG/M metagenome (GOLD analysis project Ga0315914, IMG submission 203920) | Medicago polymorpha root nodule microbial communities from Los Angeles, California, United States - elongated nodules | ecosystem: Host-associated > Plants > Roots > Nodule | place: USA... | reverse complement strand
ACACACCTCTAGGTCTAAGGGCCCTTTTGGAGGGCGCTGAGGTCTCTGGGAGGGTTTAAAAATCCTTTTGAAGGCCTTTTAGCTTGCCCACAACTCGCAGTAAAAGGAAACGCCCAACACGAATGCATTATTCACGCCTGCACGAACCACTTCGCCTTATCCCAAGACTCGTGCTTGGGGGGCTGTGGATAGTCAACCTACAAACAGTTCAGAAAATATACTCCCTAGGAAGCTCTAGGAGGAAGATAACACCTCCCTAGGAGTTTTCCCCAAATGGAGATGATAGATACCCAAGGAAGCGTACAAACCATAAAATGAAGAAAAGCCTAAATTTTTTTCAAACAAACACTTCGCCTTGTCCCAAGACTCGTACTTGGGGGGCTCTGAACCGTCAATACTTTCTTAAAAGACTTAGGTGCCCTCCAGAAGGGCCAGTCTCACATCTTCATCATTTCGCCTTGTCCCAAGACTCGTTCTTGGGGGCTATGAACCATCAATAATTTCTTAAAAGACTTAGGTGCCCTCCAGAAAGGCTAGTCTCATATCTTCATCACTTCACCTTGTCCCAAGACTCGTGCTTGGGGGCTGTGAACCGTCATTATATTCCTAAAAGATCTAAAAGGCCTTCAAAGGGGTTTTTAGACCCTCTAGAGACCTCAACGCCCTCCAAAAGGGCCTTTAGACTTAAAGGCGCGTCCTCCCCAAAACGCCACCTTTATCCGCTTCAAGAAGCATCTAGAACGCGCCCAAATACCCAAAATACCCTAATTACTTGTTGCCCAAGTAATCATAAACCAGGCCTATAGAAGGCTATAAATACCACCCTTGAGAGCATTCTTAAGGCATCCAATAATCAGTCTAAACCCTAGAATACGATACTTAACCCTAGTATCCCTTATTGTACTTTTTTGCAAGTACTTTTTTAAAACAATTTTTTTATTTATAGATTCTTTAACCAATGCTCCAAGGGCTCCGGTTACCACATCTCATGCATATTTCATTTTGGCTTTAAAAAAAGAAGGGGTAAATATGTTTTTCATCGCTATTTTTCGTCCATAGTTTTTAATCAACTTATGTATAACTTTTATATTTTTAATGAAATTTTACAGAAATAGGTAGAATATTATGACAATTTCTCACAAATTTTTATTTTTTTTTAACAAAGCATGCATTAAATATGAATTTTAACATTTTTGGTGCTTACAAATTCATATGTTTTAATTAATTTTTCGTGAAATTTTTTAGTTATATTTAGATAAATTATCATAATATTCTACGTATTTATGAAAAATTTCTTTACAAAATATAAAGTCATAAGTTAACTAAAAAGTAGAGACGAAAAATAGTGATGAAGTTTTTTTGAGGTATTAAAAGTTTAAGAAAAACTTTAGAAGGATAAAATAAAAAAATTGGTATATTTACAAAGAAGAAAAATATATATGTTTTTTTTAAAATAAATAATATATATATATATATATATATATATATATATATATATATATATATATGTATGTATGTATGTATGTATGTATGTATGTATGTATATGTATGTATGTATGTATTTTTTTTGGTTGAACGATGAAAATATATATTTAAGGCCAAATTACACCAGGGATCCTTTAAGTTTCACGTTTGTAACGAATTAATCCTTTAAGTTATTTTTGTAACATATCAGTCCTTTAAGTTGACAAATTGTTTCGACATAACCTTCTGTCAAAAAAACGTTAAAAACTAGACCAATTTTGCCCAACACAAAGAAAAAACTACTCAAAGAATTAGAAAATCCAGGTTATTTTTTTTTGAAGGAAAAAATTCATTGTTTTTCATTAGCTATCAAGTCTCGGATACATGACGGTACATCATCATGAACATGGGAGCTAGCATGAGATGGGGATACTCTAGCTAATTCATGAGCGACCCCATTGGCTTGCCTCCTATTGAACTCGACATGAGGGTCATGAAAATTACAATCGAACAACTGCCGACAAACCTGAATAATACAACCTAGTTCACTGCTATCACTTAGGTTTGAATTAAAACGTTGAACAACAGACTTGGAATCCAAAACAAATTCAACATTGTCATAATGAAGATCAGCCACCCATTGTAGTGCAATGTGAAGTCCACCAGCCTCGCCAACATCAACATCACAAAGAGGAGAGAAACAGTCTGTCTTACCCATGAAAAACTCACCCTGATCATCACGGATGCATATGCCAATACCTACCATATTCAGAGAGTCAGAAAAGGAGGCATCAATGTTACATTTGTACCTACAATATGCCGGCTTCGTCCACTCGATGACAGGACCATGGATAACACTATTCGGCTGAGCAGGGATGTCCGTAGCTTTGTGCGATCTGACTTCTTGGGCGGTTCTCCAATCATCTAAGAGGTGTCGGGCCCGTTTAACAACTTGTAGACATGTTTCATTTTGTTGTTGCCACAATTTTAAATTGCTACGCTTCCACGAGCTCCACATGATCGTCACAAACAATTCTTTTTGCGCAGAAGGCAGCTGGTCAAGAAGAGAAAATAACAAAGCATCTATGTTATAATTTCGACGGAGAGTTCTATCAATAATATCTCATAAATTAACCTCCCGCCACGCTTACATCGCACCTGAACAGTCTAATAAGACATGAATACTATCTTCATAATTAGTTCCACATAAGACACAATCATTAGGACAATGAATACCACGACCACTTAGGCATGCACGTGCAGGGAAACAGCCCCGACACACATGCCAAACAAAGTTTCGAATCTTTGCAGGTTAGTTATATGTTCGTAAACAATGTTTTTGGAAATAAACAATTAAATTTTTTATGGTTAATGTGAATAAACAATGCTTCTCTGACCTGAGATAATGTGCATATATTCAGTTAATAGTGTTCTTACATACACTCAGTTATTTTGTTTATTTGTATTCAAGATTTTATGGTTAATCTTGAATCCAAGTCATTGGTTTTTAATGTTTCTTTGATGGAAGGCTATGTCGAAACAATTTGTCAACTTAAAGGATTGATATGTTACAAAAAATAACTTAAATGATCAATTCGTTACAAACGTGAAACTTAAAAACCTCTAGTGTAATTTGGCCTATATTTAAAAAGGGTTAATTAAGTTTTTAGTCCCTATAAATATACTAAATTTCGTTTTTAGTTCTCATAAAAAAAAGTTACAGATTTTAGTCCCTATAAAAAAATTTAGCACGTAGTTTCAGTTCTTGTTAAATTAAAATTTGTTTAATTATGCTTAAACTTCTAAATTTTAGAAAGTTTTTTTATAGACATGTTCATAACATCGTAAAACACTCTTTTATAAAATCTTTTAGTTTTTTTAACATGTAATGAATTAAATATGAATTTTTCCAAAAGCCAAATGTTCAAGATTATATTAATAAAAATTTGGACCTAATAATAAAATTTTGAGCTACATTTTTGTGGAGGAACTTTGTATAATGTTCTAAATAAGTATGTAAAAAATATGTTATAAATTTAAAAGTTTAAGTACAATTAAGCAAATTTTAATTTTACAAGGACTAAAAGTATATGTTGGTCCTTGTTAAATTAAAATTTGTTTAATTATACTTAAAACTTTTATATTTTTAAATGATTTTTATCAGACATGTTAAGAATATTATAATAATCTCTTTTATAAAAGTTTAGAATTTTTTAACATGTAATGAATTAAATATATTTTTTAAAACGTAAAAAATTCAAGATAAAACTATCGAAAATTTGGACCTAAAAATAAAATTTTGAACTAACTTATTGCGGAGGAACGTTTTATAATATTTTAAACAAGTATGTAAAAAATCATTAAAAAAAATTAAAATTTAAAGCATTATTAAACAAATTTTAATTTAACAGAAACTAAAACTACGTGCTAAATTTTTCTATAGAGACCAAAATCTGTCAAATTTTTTTATAAGGACCAAAAACTTAATTCTTTAAAAATGACTTTATCATGTTTTATCGAATAAAATCCGCGGTGCAGTGGACCACAAGGGGATTTGTTTCAAGTTTAGTTAGTGTTGCAGAGTAGAGTGAGATAAGTGACTAGTGGGTGGTGGAGATGGATTCAGCAACCGGAAACCCTAATAACTACACGCTCCAAAAAATCCAATCCTCACCGGCGGCAGTTGATCCTCTGCCGCCGTCAACCAATCATATATTGTCATTTCCGAGTAGGCCTGCCCTCAGAATTACCACCGAGTTCGACAGCGAAAGCGCAAACTTCTTCCACAAAGTTTCCTGTAAATTTTTGGACAGCCTCGCCAAATTGAAATTAACTTTTCATAACAACAGTAAAGGCGATATCTCCGAGCCTCAGATCAGCTTCTTATCGAAGCACCTTAGCCTCCACTACGACCTTGAAGACCATAGTGCTCTCGTTAAGAGTTCCATTGACGTTGGTCCCAGATTCAAACTCACTGGCGCTCATGATGTTAAGGCTCAACAAGGAGAGGTTACAATGGTTGCTAATATCGCTGACCCCGGCTATGCACTTCAACTATCAACACCACTTCCATCCGCTGGATTGGTATGTTCTTTTCTTGAGTTGATTTGATTGCCTCTGCCCTCTATTATCATTCATTTACGTCAACTTTATTTTTATTTTGCAGCCAAAAGCAACTTTCAGATTTCCTCTAGGTGAAGTTTCGTTACAAGAGCAAGAGGAGGAGCAGCAAGAGGAGGAACAGGTCAAGATAAAAAATTCCTTGTCAGTCAGTGGGATTCTTAAAGGTCAATTTTTGAAAGGTGTCTGCACTGCCCACTACAAGGATGATGAATTGAAGTTAAGATACCGCTACAAGGTATATTACTGCTTATCTTCCCAATTTTTATCATTTTATCTATAATTTCTACCATCTCTTAAATTTATTACCTTAGCTGCTTGAGTAGTTATTTGACACTCATAAGATTGGTGTTAAATGTTTCAAATAAATGCAGGACGACGAGATGTCATTTCTTCCCATACTTTCTCTCCCTTCAAATGATTTGTCATTTGCCTTCAAGCGTAGGTTCGGTCTTTCTGACAAGTTAAGGTTAGAACTTACAACACCCTCTTAAGACTTTTTTCCTATTACTTGCAATAATATGTTATCCATGTAGAAATGTTGTGTTAAGATTGTTTTATCAAGTGGTGGTGACACTTGAGTTCAAATCTGATAAGAACTGATTTTACTGATAACAAAAGTGAAGACCACTCAGACTAGCTGCTTATCAGAATAGAATTCTGAATTTCTTGAATCAGGAAGTAGGAGCAAAACAGTCAATCCCATCCAAAACTACTCTACACAAATTTGCATTTGCTTGTCACGCCTCGCTACATTTCTTTGTTTTGTTTTATTTTTAACCCTATGAGATAAATAAGAAAGAAAATGAAGAAAACGGAAAATTGAGGCCCCATTTACTCTGTGAAATCATTTTGTATTTTCCTTTTCTAAAAATATGTGCTCATTTTAACTTCACAATACGGGGATGTGGGGCTCTTGAATTGAACCCATTATGATGAAGAGAAGATGAGATGTTAGTTAGAGATGATTCATTTCTTGAATTAATGAAAACAACATTTTGTCATTTTCATAGTTTCCAAAAAATGCAGATAATTGTTCACTGCAAGAGTCTATTAACTCCTTGTTAGCAAGTAAAATTAACATAAATCTTAGAAAATGAAAATGGGAAATGTTTTTGCAAACTAGACTGGTTTAGAGTAACTTCAACTAATAGACATAAGAGAATAAAAATCAAATGTTTCCTTCACCGATTTCTTTTATGACATTTGAGAACAAATTTTCAGAAACTTTTAGTGGCACAACACTATTTTCATTGTTCCTAAAATTACATTCTTCATAACCTGTCTTCCATGTTCTCTCTATTACAATTGTTACTACATGAGTCTTCCATCGCCTTGTAATTTAAAATAAACAAATTTTAGAAAGTGAAAATTAAAAATGTTTTTAAAAAGTGATTAGGCCCTAATTTTTTTATTTGTTGCGAGTGAGAACTATTACCCTCAATATAATTTCATTAGAATTACTGACTCATTTTACATGAAACGTTCATTTATTGATTACAACTTTAATCAACTACTTTACATTTGGACCAACACATAGTAATCAACTACAATGTAAGCACCAACTGGTTATTGCATAATCTAAAACAAGAACACTACTGAAACACGATACAGCTTACCCCAATTAAATGCTCCTTTGATAGCATACACGTACTGAATCCAACCTAAAAGTAATTGATTGTCAGCATTTTCTTTTTTGGCTATGGTTTGTGGGTTATTTCCTTTGTCTGTCTCTTCATTGGAGAGTGGAGACACATATTGATGGGTTAGGGCACCGACAAGAGAACAAGGTATTTTGGCCTAAGACACTCATTTGAGCCCTTATTTTGGTGTTTCCTTCAAATCACACGGGTCCCACTTACCTTTTTGGCCAAAGATGCTCTATAGGTATTTGTTAACAAGACCCTTAAAATAATAAGCTCGTCTCCTTACTAATATGGCTTTTAAAATGCTTTATGGATAGTTACTGGTACAATTGTGATTCAAACTATTGGAGTGCTGTCTACAAGCATACCTATGGTGAAGATTTCAAATTTAAAGCTGGTTATGATTCAGAGATTCGCCTTGGCTGGGCATCCCTTTGGGTATGTATGTGTCTCATTTTGCAATTTTTTTTTTCCATAACCAATTTCATCACTGCCATCTGTGAATACTCCTGTTGATTTTGCATTTCTAATTGTGGCCATACACTACTAACTATCTGTTGACTTTGGGTGCACATATTTCAAATTACAACTGATGTTACTATTAGAGATATGTTGCACTTACGTTGGGATTTTACAGTTTTAGACATAACATGATACTGCTTCCTTCCTGCATATAAAGGATTTTTTGAACTATAGCAAATGATCTAGTTGGATATTAGAATAGCTTAATGCTTTAGCCGTTTGTTCAGTATAACATTATTGTCAATACTTTGCTTTTATCTCCTTTTTATGATTTTTTTTTTGTTGTAATTTCAAAATTCTACTAATTTTATCTCTCAAAACTATTAAATTAAAATTCAGTTTTCAGTATTCAAAAATTAGTCTCTCATCTTTATACTGAGAAATTCAGAATGATAGCATGAAAATATAAGCTTAGTGTCTGTAATTCATTAGTGACACATTAGCTTCCTTCAGGTTGGTGATGAAGGTGGGAAAGCAAAAACAGCTCCAATGAAGATGAAAGTTCAATTCATGCTTCAAGTGCCACAAGATGACATAAAATCTTCAGTTTTGATGTTTCGAATTAAGAAGAGATGGGACATTTAATGGTCTCCTACCGAAGTTTCCTGCAATTTATATGTCAATTATTAAAAAAAATATGGGTATTCTGCAAAGGTGACATTTGGCTAGTCGATACTTCTCCAAGTCCATCTAATTCCTTAGCGGTGTGGCTGGCTGGCTAGATTGCACGAAGTTACTGTAAGATAATAACAATATCCAATTCAATCCTACAAAATCTGTAAAGATTGTTTTCATCTTTGTACGCTGCTGGCGAATTATAGTTATCAGAAGAAGATAACGCTGAAGTTTAGTTACTCTCCGTCTTGCAACGTGACTTTAAATAAATGATTTTTAACTTGTTTGGATACAATCGTACAAAGATGACTTTTTTATTGTAAAATTACCATGAAGGATGCTAAAAATAGGGAAACACAAGGATAAAATTGAAATATTAGTTTTTTTTAGATATCTTTATCCGAAAATATCTCGTTTATATTTTTTTTCTCTCCTTAAAAAGATGTATTTTTTGAGAAGCTATTCATAACAACTTTTAATTTGAAGTCTTTTTATGATAATAAAGAGATGCAATATTGTTAGAAGTGATTATTAAAAAAAAAAGCTAGAACAAGCAAACTCTAAATTTTTTGAACAATTACACTTTATATTTTTGTGCACAGAGTATTTTTTTTCTTAAAGAAACATAATTGTTTATCTTATTTATTGTTTCTAGGGTTAGATAACTTTTGGGTCATATATAAATATGAGAAATGTTAACAAGTTTCAATTTATAAATTATTTTATCTTTTGAATTCTTAACAAGTGCTCTTAGGATATTTGTTAGCATAATCTTATTAATTTCCTAAAAGAAAAACATAATCTTATAAATATGGTGAATTTTGTTTGTAGTCCTAATAAAAAGAAGTGACATGTTTGCGTCCCTTTAAATATTGTGGATTGTTTTTTCCCTCTCTGAAAGATACTATCGTGGTTTTTTTTGGAGAGATGATACTATCGTGAATTATTATCATGTTGTTATGGAGATGTCATATTTTAATAGGATTTAACTATTTTTTTAATTGATAATTTAAATGATTTTATAAAAATGATAAAATATCTTTTTTGACAAAATAAAAATCATAAAATAGTTTAAATATAAAATAAAATAAAATATATTTTTTTTGTTAAATAACGTAATATTTTAAAAAAAGAAAAAGAAATAGCCTAATGTTGAAACTCACATTTCAAATCCCATTGCTACTGTCTTTGCAACCGAGCAATGTTTACATGATAATAAAATAGAAGTTTAATATAGGGTATTTGCTTTTTATTGACAAGTAATATAGGGTATTGTTTTTTATTTTTTTTGTTGAGAAAATATAGGGTATTGCTATCATCTATATTTGGGGTCTGATATGAAATGAAATGGAACTCGCATAAACAATCATAACTCTTCAAAAAGGAAAAAAAAAATCACAATTCATAGGCCAGGCTGAGTGGGTTTTCGTCTTTCTCTATCTCGTAACGCAATCAGGTTTTCTGCCAATTCATTCATTCATTCTTGCTTTTCGATTATTTATTATTAATTACGATTGATTCTTTTGTGGCATTTTTCAAATTCCCCGTCGCAACGCAACTATTACCTTTCGAAATGAAATCGTGTTGTATGCAATGTTAATTTGTAATTAATAATCGTTATTTACTGTGGCTGGGTTGATCGGATAATTTAGATTCCTTAATTTAATTTAAGCATATCCATGTATGTATTCTCAATTGGTTGTTACAATATTAACTAACTCAATTGTGTTTGTTTGGGTTTGAAATTTCATATGCTAGTTTTTGGATTGTCTCTTGAAGAATGAGTTTTATCTTTTGATAAAAAGAGGATATCATGATATCTGTCTAGGGGAGAGTAATAATTTCTGTGACCATTGATTGAAACACCACCATTGGGTTTAATTAAATGGAAAGCAAATCACAAGATAACAAAGTTGAATTCCAAGTAAATGAAAATCAAGCTTATGCATCAGAGAAAGGAGAAAATAGCAGTGTAGTTTTCTCCAGGGAAACACCGCTGATGAGGAAAGACTCAACAATGTCCACTACTCTTCATTGTTGTAGTAATACCAAGAAGCTCAAATCCAGGGCCGCTACAACGGATCATGAGCTTGGGAGTAGTGACAATATTCTGTTGGAGAAGAAACTATGTAGACAAGACAGGATTGAATTGGGCCGGTCATTGCAAGGTGCAGTCAGTTCCCATAACTGGGAACTTGCAGAAAGTTTGATTCTTGTTGCTGATCCACAAACACTTAATGATGCCTTGTGTATTACCCTCGATTCCATCTGGTTCTTGACCACTGAGTTTGAACTTAATGGAATAACTCTATTTATCAAGAAGATCATTGCGAACGGTGCTTATGACTTCACTAGAGCTACTCTAAGGACTTCATTCCTTGCTTCATGTGTTTCTGCATGCCAGAGCAGAACAATGAGTCTTGTTGATACTATTACTGTAATGGCTCAGAGGTATGTACAAGTTTCCATCTCTACTCTAGTCATCAATAAAGTAGTTAATTTTATAGATTTTATTTTCGGGAGGGGAAAGAGGGTAGGATGGTAAGAGAACTTGTTTCTTGTCAGAACGAGAGCAAACATTAGCAGTTTTATTGGATGTATTGTTAGGATTAAAATATTTTTAAAATGTTATATGATTTATATTTTATTTAATCTCGGTTATTCATGCAATGCATGGCTTACTAGTAAAGTTTGACGCTAGTTTCTCTATGACTCTATCAGCTGGTGTGTTACTAGGTAATCTCAAATGATGCCTTTTCCAGTCATATGGTAGAGGGGTTTGAATAATATGGAAACAGAGGAGTTTGAATAATATGGAAACAATAAATGCATTGTTTAGCGTGTTTCTGTTCAAATTTCTGCAGCTATTGTAATTGCATTAAAGTGAACTCCACTTTTTGCTAGGTTGCATGAGCGTCTCCAGGAATGCAATGGAGACGAAGTCTTGAAGGCAGAAGCTGGTGCTAAGGTGCAAAAGTTTACTGAATGGGCTCTGAAATGTATTGGCATCCATTCCAATCTTCAGGATGATAGTGATAATGTGATACACATCTCAGCTGTTGAGACCCAGCTCCGATTATCTGCCTTTAAGACCTTCATTGATCTTGCTGGCAACCGCCTTACGGGGAAGGACTTCAGTGAGGCCTTTGATGCAGCTTGCTTTCCTCTTACTCTTTTCTCAAGCTCATTTGATCCAGGTTGGGCATTTGGCATGTCGGCTGCTGTGATCCAAGGGTTGCTGGGCATGTTAGTAGAGGGGGGTGCAGACAATGTCAATCAGTGTTTCTTGGAGGCTTCACGTTTTGGAAGTACAGAACTTGTCCGTGTACTGTTGCAGGTAATCTAGCTTTCGTATTCTCTATTCCTTATTTTCTTATTAATTCCATCAATTAATGTTTCCACATCTAAGATAAGAAAATCATACGAGACATATACAAGGATATCTAAATATGTTTACAATCAAGATACGATACGACCAAAATACATTATACACACACACTTCCTCCATAATGAAATATAAGAAAAAAGGGTATTTGAACAGTTGATGTATGTGATCTAAATTTTGACCACATACGTCAACTTTTCAAATACACTTTTTGCTTATATTTCATTCCGGAGTGTGTGTGTGTGTGTAGTGGGTATAATCAAATGACAATGAATGAGAGGAGAGTATAAGAAAAAAGATGCACAAACAAAAGAGACAGCCACCGCTAAATCTTCGTTAGGTTTCTGCGACATAAATCATTGGCATAACAATTAGGTTTCTGCGAGAGAGAAATCAGAAGGGGCGAGGGCGACATACCTTACAAAAGAATTTAATCGAAACCATGGACTTAATCTAATGGCTATTATGTATTCCTCTCACCTCTCATTAAAACTCCTCTCACTTGATGCATCCAATGTGTGTGTATTTGAGAATGATTGGAACAATTTACAACCATTAAATTAGATCAGAACTTATGGCTGGGATTTACATGACTTTTTTCATAGAAAAAAACGCAGCGCTTGCACTTCTGCCTCATCCATACTTTCCTATGTTTCTCACTTTGCACAATATTGACTTCTCTTTTATTTAGCAATTCTTGAGGCGAATCACAAAGGAAGTACATCAACCACTAAGTGGACCGATTAATCTTTTCCAGCAATATCCATTTTCCTGCTAAAGAATACATGTCTCTCTTTTAAATATCTATGACAGAAGTAAAAGTTCACGAATTAGTAAACTATTCCCACCAGCTTTATTCTTTGTGTGAAAATATATGATCCACACCGCTTCAAAATTAGACAGGAATTTATTTTTGGATGTTTCTTCACCCCGAATTTCCATGAACACTTTTAAAAGGGTTTAATTTTTATTCCAGCACCAGAAAGACACGGAAGATAACTGTTAAATGAAAAAGTTAGGTGTATACAATATGAGAAAAGGTGTCGCTAAATAGATTGTGCGACAGGTGGATTTTAACATTTTGGGCTGTTTGCTTAGAAAGTAAAAAATGCAGAGATAGAACTCCAGTGAAATAAGGAAGAAAAATCATGTTGGTTCCTTTAATGTGGGGTGTTAGTGGTGTAAGGGGATGATAGTAGGTGGGAGAAGATGAAAAATTGAATTGAGTGAACAGTCTGCAAATGAAAATGGATCTGAAACGTCTTTGATACCTGGCACGTGATCATTCAAAATAGAACTTTTAATCGTAGCCATTTATTAATCCAAAGGTTACTAATTGCTCCTCTCATTCTCACATAAAAAATGCATTCTCATTAGGTATGCCCCATATATATGAGATAGGATCAATTGACACCATGCGTCAAACTTTATTTCGACACCAAACCATATCTATCTCATTTAATCTGAAGGTTCTGAATTCACTTAATCTTGCATGTGACCCTCATATTCTCCATTCTTCACTCTCTCGTTCTTCTTTTGCACTTTTTGTGGTTTTCTTTCATCTCCTTCTCCACTGCATGCACCTGCTCATAGGTTTCGTTTATCTAATGTGCTGCTCATAGAAACTAAAAACCCATAATTCAATTAGTGGTGGAGATGAATTGAAAAAAGAATAAAATATATTTATATTTAACTTAATATCCTTCCATGCCTTTTTTTTCCTTTTTAGATGATGAAGAATCACCAGTCTTAATTTGCGATCTCTTGATTCATTTTTCTCTCAAAAAAATCGCTTGATTCGTCCTATTATAATTTCTGGTTAAGATTATTGCTTTTATTAAGATAATAGAATCATAATGTTTTGAATTAGACATCAATTTTTTTTTTTTGAATTTATAAGTCAAAACCTAGTAATAATAGCAATGGATGGTTTTTAGTCTTTGAGTCGAGACAAAATCGAGATAAGATGCTTTTGAGGAAATGTGTAAACTGTATACCACTTGTGTCACACATGAAAGGGAGTCAAAAATAGCAAGAACCAGAACCTGACTGCAATGAGATGGTCACATGACTTTTTTTAAGTAAACAAATATCATCCTTGGATTAAATGAGATCAAGGGATATGATTTGGTGTTAACAATGTGTGTGTGTTTGTACCAAGATAACATTGCTAATTGCTCATGAATGCATAAACATATCAGTAGCCAATATATGATAATCACAATTTAGAAAGAAAATATATATATAAATGCTTGTGATCATAACAAGAAGACACAGTGACATATTTTCTCCATCTATATCAGAATATATCATTCTAACTGAACGTGTCCCAAAAACAGAAAAAATGTGTCTTTAGCGAGTAAAACGTTTCGAAGATGAATGTGTCGGACACGTTCTGGGCTTCATAGTATAGTTCCCCTTCCCTTTTAAATTTCTTATGGTATTAGCCAACTTCTTTTGTTATTAGTTAAAAGTAAACCAAGTGATTGAGCTCAAGTTGTTAATGAGCTCCCCTTAGGATGAATCGTTCGATAGAACCCGAGTTCGATACCTGGTGGGAACAATTCTAGCCAGACTTTACTTACCTCCCGGCCAAACTCCAGGTTACTAGGGCCACGTCCCCTATGAACCGGAGGGTTAACACATTTTTTTTAGTTAAAAGCAGCTATTCGACCAAATTTTTTTAAAAGCAGCTATTTTGGACAGTGACTGAAAGCATATTTATTAAATGATGGTGCATTTAGTTACAGTTGGTTATTACTGAGTGTCATATCAAAGGATTGTGTATATATGTTTTTGTCTTGTTTATGTTAATTTAGCAGTGGGTATCCATTCTATTACATATGTTAGAGGAATTTTGGGATGAGATGTTTCAGCATTATCACTTTCTCCCCTTTATATATACATGTGAAGTTAGGTAATGACTTTTGCTGAATTTGGATATTTTAACAATGCAAAGTGTTCTAAAAATATCTGGTTCATGTTTGTCTGGTTCATTGGGAATCAAACTGATGCAGATTGCACAAAGAAACAACTTGGATGTTGATGTTGACTTAGCCTTGGGCTTTGCCTCCCACTACTGCAAGATAGGCACTATGGAGTGCTTGGTGGAAGAGGGAAATGCCATAGCCTTTTTGGGCCCTTTGATGAGAGCTGCTGAAAGGGGTTGTATGCAAGTTGTTGAGTGGTTTGTGCAGAGAGGTTGCCGAGACATGGAACTCTGCCTTGCCCTTACTGCAGCCACTTCTAGCTGTCAAGTTCACATTGCTTCGTATCTTCTTCCCCATGTACCTCAACAGGTTCTTGCAGCGCTTAGTGTTGAAATTCTCAAAGCTGCTGGTGAACGCAGTGGTGGATCTCTTGATGGTGTGTCATTTCTCCTCCAATCTGACTTCTTAGGTGATCCCACAGCAACTTATGCTGTTGCAGACATTATTGCTAAATTGGAGGATGAGGCTGTTGCTCCCGAGCTAAAGGCTTTTCTTAAAGAGCATTGGTCAGAAGGAGCTTACATAGAAGGATTAAAGTTAGGGCAAGAGCATTACATGAACCTTGTGAGAATCATTAAACGGGGTGAGTCTCCTATTTGCTTGAGAGATCTTCCATCTCCACTGACTGTGGCAATTGCTTATCTCCCACTTTATAGAGAGTGTGTCAAGGCGGGGGGCTGCTTGTTTTCTCAACGACTTAGGGGACAATTGGTTGAAGCTGCAAGAAGGCTTGGGGATAGGGTCTTTGATGAAGTGACTAATGGTAGAGATTTACTGGTGATTTTGGAGCGTCATCTTCCCCAATTTCTGCTCCCTCCTACCGGCGTCGCTTAGGTAGATTTGGCTACCATTGTTTTATATTTTGCATTTTTATTTCCTTTTGCCACCCTTCTTTATTATGTAATGAATGCCACTATTGATGATATTTTTTTTTTTTTTTTTTTTACTGAGAAACGAAGTTTTATGGTAGGTTTTTCTCACCATCTACAACCTAGTGTCTTAAATTTCATAATTTTTTAATTTATTATTAGAACTAGCGTGTTATACCATGCATAGTAAGTTTATGAGTTGTTGGCTGTGTACATGAGTATAAAGTTAGCAAGGGAAGGTGGATACAATCAGGTGACGGTGGAATCGGATGCGCTTACAGCAGAATTGTTGTCCGACTCATCTGTGATCTGTGCTGGTGGTTAGAATAGTGGATATGGCTAAGCCTATGGCGATTAGTAGTTTTAGATATGTTCCTACAAGTGCTAATTAAGCTGCAGATTGCTTGGCAAAGAGAGCTTTCTTTTGGATTGATTAGTGATGTCTATGATAATGTTCCCATTTTTTTTTGTTAAGATTTCTTTTGGAAGATGTAATGCATTTTTTCAAGTTTATGAGATCCTTTGTATGTCACAAATGTCGAACATTTCCAATTTTAAACATGATAAGTTTATGAGATCCTTGTATCACAAATGTCTTATTAACATTTCTAATTTTAAACATCAAGAGATAAAATGCCACAAATGCCTATGGCTGGGCATTGGTTCGGGTCCAAACCCCCAAACCGACAGGTGATATGTCTAAGTCCGACTAACTGTATTTTTTAAAGACTATTACTTTTTCCACCCTATCTTATTCTTGCGCGTATTATTTTTCTCTTTCTCTCGAAAACACCCTATGTTCGGATTCTTTAATCTGAAACAAATTATTATGTATTTTTGGCTTTTATAATCTGAAACAAAGAAAAATATAATGAAAATGTCTATTTGATATCAAAGGTCTAAGTTGACTGCCGTATAATCCCCACATTAACTGTAAAGCAATTTCAGGGATTGTATGAGTGGTCAACAGTGACTATGATATCATAAACACTCCTTACTAAAAAAGAAGAAAGAAAAAGTAAGAAAAGATAAGAAATGAAGAATGGATGAATATGTTGAAGCATTCAGGACTATTTAAAGCCATAAACCTATGCTAGACTATAACTAGTCAAAGCAAGTATTTAAAAAGTATAAACTGACAAAAAATGCATTAAACACAACAAGCCGTCCAAATCTTGTATGAAAAACTCATTTATCTCATTTTATGAAAAACCCATTTATCTCATTTTTCACATAACTTATTGACTAATTATTGTTTAATTTGTGGTTTTGTATGTTTTAGGTGACTAAGGGTTGACTTCTATAATTTTTAAAAGTTCGGGCTAAATGGAGGCCAAGTGAATTACCTTGTTAATTTTCGAATTTTACTTGTTTTTGGACCTTTCTCACTAAAACGGCAATAACTTGGGATGTCCTTATCCGGTCGGAGCTTGTGAACATTCGTTGGAAAGCTAACAAGCATAGCTACGACCTCGGTGTGTCGGAAATTTTTTTAAACGGAAAAATCTTGGATTTTTTTGGCAAAATTCCATTAGAAAGGAACGCGAATCTCATAGGAAACATTTATAAAAAACCCATTTATCTCATTTTTCGCATAACTTGTTGACCAATTATTGTTTAATTTGTGGTTTTGTATGTTTCAGGTGACTAATGGTTGATTTTTATAATTTTGTAAAATTCGGGTTAAATGGAGGCCAAGTGAATTACCTTGTTAATTTCCGGATTTTACTTGTTTTTGACCCTTTCTCACTGAAACGGCAATAACTTGGGATGTCCTTATCCGGTCAGAGCTTGTGAACATTCGTTGGAAAACTAACAAACATAGCTACGACCTCGATGCGTCGGAAATTTTTTTAAATGAAAAAATCTTAGATTTTTTTAGCAAAATTCCATTAGAAAGGAACACGGTTCTCATAGGAAACATTTATGAAAAACCCATTTGTCTCATTTTTCGCATAACTAATTGACCAATTATTGTTTAATTTTTGGTTTTGTATGTTTCAGGTGACTAATGTAACGACTAGGATTTTTGAGACATTAACTTATGTAATCCTTAGAAAAAAAGGTGAATATATATTTTTTCTTAAAATAATAATACTTGAAAATTCTCGGCTTCAAAATAAACTAATAAAAAGTTTCTCTTTAAATTTTCAAAATAGTAAATCGTAATTGTTTTACATCAAAATATAAAATTTCTAAGAACAAGGTCCTTGGCCTTTCACTACCTAAAGACACACCCTAGCTGGTCTTAACTTTGAACGCATGTGAGAACTCTCACCATGGCGCATCAAAGGTCCACATATCTCGGAGCCTCCAATAGTAAATCATTATCGTTATCTGATTTTCAAATACGGAAAAAGGGTCAACTCCCAAACAACAACAAATATACATATATTTAACATGTATTTAAAGGCATGCAAATAGTACAAATATTAATATAAAGTACACAAAATGTCAACACCCAAAACACCAGTGGACTCGACAATGCACAACACTCTAAAGGTTGACCTATATGCGACTCCAAATGATACGGATATCACCTCCCTTATAGGGCAACAAAAAGTTCTTCGTAGATATTTGTGGGCTTCAACCAATTATGAACACTCCGCCGTGGCTCCAACCAATTATGGACTCCACATACCCCACGGGTCCCAACCAATTATGGGCACCTAAAGAAAACAATGAGCCTCAACCAATTATGAGCACTCAAAAGGAAACCACAAGCCCCAACCAATTATGGGCCCTCAAGACTTCGGGTCCCAACCAATTATGGGCACCACGCGACAATGAATGTATGCATGCGACACATGATTATTAACTCAAAAAAATAGATCACTCACAATGAGTATCCGACTAAATTAACCATTGTCTTAACCCCCTGCTAGAGACACAAATTACACCAACAATAACTCTGACTTACAAAATATGCAAGACCACGATTCAAACATGAAAACATCAAGTTATACTCACAACCAAAGAATACATGATCAAGTTCACATAGTATATACAATACATAAACATGTTCAAAACATCATCATTTTAACAACAAATAAAAACATATATAAAATGAAAAATGGAGCGCCCTTTCCCTTACCTTACCAACATCAGATCCTAAACTTTTCACGCAATAGTCTTTGTTCGAGTACCTCTATACCTTCACAAGTTCAATATTTATCAACTAAGTTTCGATCACACTCACTCCTACAATATCTACAAACTAATTTAGAAATAAACCCCTAATAATATAAAATCGATTTTTACTTAATAAAATGCATTTCAGGTTTAGGGCTTTAGGGGTTAGGTTAGGGTTTAGGGTTTTAGGGTTTCTCGGGTTGTTCGGATACCGTTGTTGATTTGAGTTGCCTGGATATTGACCTTGAAATTGTCTCGGTCTTTGTTGGTTGCCCACATAGTTTACTTCTTCTTCTTGTTGTGGTGGACAATATCCCGTTGGATGATCACCGAAACACATCTCACAAAAGTGCACTTGTTGATGCCTTTGCTCTTTTTGTAATTGTTCTTTGATAAGTTTAGGCATTTCCTTCATTTGAGTCTTCATTTCTTCAAGTTGTTGAGTTAAGATTTTGTTTTGTGCAAGATTTGTATCGCTTGATCCCAACTCAAGAATTCCGGACTTTCGGTGATTACTATTTCTGTTGCGTTTTGCTGCTCGGTCATTGAGTGCCATTTTGTTGATGATGTCTACTGCGTCTTTTGGACTCAATGCCATCAATGAACCATGTGCAACTGCATCTAAAATAAGCTTTGGTTCTGGTAGTAATTATCCACGGAACATATGGATTTGAGTTGTATCATCAAACCTGTGCTTTGGACACTTTCTCAATAATGACTTGTATCGCTCCCATGCTACACATAACGATTCGTCTGAACCTTGAGCAAACATGGCAATTGCAGTTTTGGTATCCATATGCTTATGATCCGGGAAAAATCTGTTTTGGAAAGTGATGAGTCAATAATTAGTCTTTAAATTAGTGTCTTTTATTTAATATTTAAGTTTATTTTAATTAGATTTATTATGTTTTTATTTCCTTCTATAACTATTTTACTTCAATTGCAAGTTATTATATTTCAGGACCAAATATTCAAAAGATTTAGTCTTGGAGCAAAAGAAAGGGAATTGGAGCTTATTCGTGCCAAAAATATGAAGATCTCATACAAAATATATGGTGCAAGGATTCATGACAAAAATA
>Ga0315914_1005305_pt1 | contig 18823 bp, 7 predicted proteins | sample MpolenodulesMG_FD_203920 | JGI IMG/M metagenome (GOLD analysis project Ga0315914, IMG submission 203920) | Medicago polymorpha root nodule microbial communities from Los Angeles, California, United States - elongated nodules | ecosystem: Host-associated > Plants > Roots > Nodule | place: USA... | reverse complement strand
ACACGAACAGAGTAGTGGAGGAAGTGGTTGTACAGTTCGTACAATTGTCCTTTGTCAACGCTCTTGATAGAACAAGCATCCAATGCTTTCAAATTCCTTCACAAGGGCCGTTGTTACACTCTTTTAGTCTTCTGCAATACTTAGGTGTGATTAAATCATTCCCCAGCCTTTGAAGCTTTAAGTTTCTCATTTCCTAATGAGCTTCAGCTTCTGGTGATCTTGCTTCTGATGAGATGCTTCTGACAAACTTGCTTCTGATGACGTCATCACTTCAGGAGCACTTATACTTCAGATGCACTTTTCTTCAGATGCTTCAAGCTTCCTTTTTGTTGATTCCTTTCTCTCTTTTGTTCAATCAGAACTTTATAAAGATTTTTCAAAAAAAAATTGTCTATGGTCTTGTACACTTGAACAAATATTAGCATATCCAATTGACAATTTTTAATACCTTGTTATCATCAAAACTTTAAGGGTAACGTATGTTAAACATATTTTGTTCCAAAAATCTCCCCCACTCTAAGGGTAATGTATGTTAAACACATTTTGTTCCAATATACTTGTGTACGAGTACAAATTGGACGATTCAAGAAATCGTGGCACGATTTTCTGGGTTTGAACACTATAAAAGGGCTTCATTAAGTATTTTTTAGGCAATCTCATGAAACCAATGGAGGAAACTCTAATGGAACATAAAGACTAAGGGTTGATTGTCTTTGGGTGAGATCATTGGGTTGAGAAACAATTGTAAACTTGTGTAAGTGAAATCATTGGGTCTCTTGGCCACAAAAAGAGATTCAGTAAAAGGGTAGAAATTAAGTTTATTTTTTGAGAGCTTGTTAAAGCTAAATTTTTGTAACCCTTTTGTATCTCTTGGTAAAGAACTCAAAGAACTCATTGATAGTGAAGTGGATAGATCTCTCTCCTCCATAGTCCAGACATAGGTCATTCATGGGCTGAACTAAGTGAAAAAATATTGGTGTGTTTCTTTCTCTTCGCTATTTTCCTTTTGCTTGTGGGTTGTACTTTTACACTTGGTTGCTAGATTAGATCTAGGTTTGTTGTTGTTGTTTGAGGCTACTTTGATATTGGTTACTACTTTTATTTTACTCCACACATCTAAGTTTATTGTCTTAGATTTGAGTCTGAATTCACAGCACAAACTCTACCCTAAACTAGAGGATCCGGGACAGTTACATAGGCAACATGAAACAGCAGAGCTCAAACTTTGAGAAGGGGATTTAACTCACCAATACGATCTCTGGCAGAGATTATGGATAAACGAGACAAATGGTTGTGTTTTAATTATGATGAGAAGTGGAATGCGAGTCATCAATCCAAAATAGAGTATATACGTAATCCATTATGTGGGGAGGGAATGATGGTGATGAATATTCATAGGGTGAGGCGGGAGAGACTATCAATGAAGATGAGTTAGAGGTAAGATTGAACCCTTTGTCTAATTCTGTGAATCTGAATATTTTTCGTATCACAACAAATATGGGAAATAAAACATTAGAGAAGCATTTCTTGATCGTCTAATAAAGCACTTATTAGTGAACTTGATTTGCATACCAAATCTCCTACTTGAAAACTTATTTTTCTTTTTCATTCTTTAGCATAAAATGTGTTCACCTTATTCTTTTGTTCAATGAAGTCGTTTAAAACCATCCATTTTTCTCATTTCGAGTTAAATGGCTATGCAACGTTTTTTTTTCTTCAAAGATTTGACGAATTAAGTCTTCGAAAAGGCTATGGCCGGATGATATGGAATGTAATTCATCTACCGGAACATGTTGAATAATATTACGCACCATGTTTTTGACATTCTTCGCAACCTTAATTTGGCAAGTTTGAAACAATCTTTGGCACTTGTAGGACAAAATAGATTTTGTCTCTTTAAAATCCAATGCATTTTATTACCAACTTGATGTCCACGACCACAAATTCCTTCATGTATTCCGGCTGATATTGATGTAAGGTTCATCGGAAGGTATTCATTTTTTTACAATTATCGTAGAATACAAAACCATAACTGCTAAATCCATGAAAATATGAAGGAAAAAAAAATTATTGGCTGCCAATACAATAACAAAATAATGAAACTATGTAATATTCTAGCATACGGTATATTGCTCATAATTTTCTGCATGGCATTTTTGGACTCTCTTGAGTCTCGTATACATAGATTCAACTTTCAAGTATGAAGATGTACATTATATATACACAAGCGACGAACACACTTAACAGTAACAACAAAACCATACGGATGAGGAGGTGGACAATCAACAACCGTTTTACAAGGATTATGTGCTGAAATGAAAAAAGGTAACAAAATGATATTAGGAAAAAATGTTAAAAATCTATTGTGTATGATTTACGAACTACAAAGTAAAATAATGTAATTTGAAAAGGATGAAAAAATTGCTTACCAGATACCGTTGCGACAAGAAATAAGGAAAGAAATGTACTCATCACATAAACAAATTTGATAATTCTAGCCATATTTTTTCTTATTTGCATGTAAAAATTGTTGAATATAATTTTATCTGTTTATAGAGTGTAAAGCTGGCACTCTCCTAAAAACAATTAAATAGTTCTTAACACTTACAAAGTTGTAACACTCCTTCATAAATCATAAACTTTGAATCATTATTATTAAATGTATGTTAAGTATATATATGTGTTGTGTTTGTCCCTTCAACATATTTTATTTTTGATCAAGACCCTTTAACATATTTAATAAGTAACATAATAAAATGACTAATCATAAGAATTCATTCTATTTGAACTAATTTTCCATTACTTTTATAACATTTCATGTCCAGTAAAGAAAAAATTTATATTGTTGGACCATGGTAAATTAATATGTAGGAATAATGCACCATTTGTTTGGGTACATAGTTATGAACAAGTAGACTGTATTGTATTATCAATTTACTTATTTTTGATGAAATTGTTGGATAAAAAAGAATGTGTATTTACTTTAGTATTTGCATAACTTTTTTTCTACATTATCATTCACATAAGCTATATTATTCATATTGATTTCCAAAATAATTTGGAACTGAACATAAATCAAAATTGTTTTTTTAAATGAGTAATATATATTATGGAATCATTAAGTAGAGCTAACTTTCAAGAATATTTAGCATGTACTTTTTAACATAATTTTATTAAAAAATAATTGAAGGTTAAAAGACTCGAACTAAAATTAAATATGTTATGCTAAAGATATTTACTTGTAAGCACCTCTAGGTGTAATAAAAAATGTACCATATATAAAATGAGTTGTCTCATGGCAATCAAAATTCCCCCTTTGCACATCTCTACGAGCAAAAAGAGATTTCTATTTTTAAAATACTCTCAATAAAATCATTACTTTTTTTACGTTAGGTTTTGATTTGGTATGTATTAATATTTTATAATTTTTGTATATTCACATTTCAGAATTTTGATTGATTTGTTCAAAATAATACTTAGCCACCTACATATTATAGCTTTGTCAAAAAAAAAAATTATAGTTTTGAATTTAATCCTTAAATTATTGTTCATTTTTTTATAGGTCTTTTGGTTAAGTGTACGCTAACTACATGACATTAACAGAAAGAATTTCCCATGACTTTGTGACCCATATACTACACAAAGTCTATAGCTAGCTGTCAATGGATCTGTTGGATGTCATCATATCATTAATATTACCTCAACAAAGAAGAAAAATTCATGATTGGTAATGATATGTATGTTTGGATCGAAGGAAAGCATAAAGTAAAATATAATTTTTCCTTACCATATAATAACAGAAGTTACACTACAAGTAAACCACGCTGGTGCTAAATTTTGTTCAAAATACCCCCAAAATCGGTTATGGGAAACTAAATTTAAAACCAGACTTTTATATGTATTTAGTCCCTGCAAATAGGGGTCATTTAAAAATGATCCTTGTATTCCTTAATCTTGGTATTTTGCCCTGCCAAAATTTAATCATTTAAAATTTCGTCCCTCTCCCCACTTAATCACTGCCATGTCACTAATTACAGGGGTATTTTCGTAATTTCACGTTTGTAATTACAGTGACGTGGCAGTCATTAACTGGGCCGAGGGACCAATTTTTAAGTGATTAAATTTTGACAGGGCAAAATGCCAGAATTAAGGAATACAGTGACCATTTTTTAAATGACCCTTATTTACAGGGACTGAACACATATAAAAACCTTAAAACAATTACATGGTGGTTTTTTCTTCCAATAAATAGAATATAATTTCATATTTTCATAGTATAAAATTTTTATACTCTTCTAAAAATAATTAACTAGGTTTAGCACTTTTTTTTAAGGAAGGTTTAGCACTTATTAAGTTGTTAAAACCATTCATAAAATTATAAACTATTAATCATTTATTAATTATATGAATGTATTGTGTTTGTCCCTTTAATTCACTTAGAAATGAGCTCACATTACAGACTTCTTAATCATTAGATTCATTCTTTTTTGGCTTAATTACACTTTTGGTCATCGTGTTTTGACCTACTCACGAAATTGGTCCTGCCTCTTTAAAACAGAACAAAATTGTCCTTCAATTATCATTTTTGTTGCATTTTTCGTCCTACCCCCCATTTTATCCTCCAAAAACGTTGATGTGTCAGAATTTTAAGTTATGTGGCCAATGGAACACTTATGTGGCAATGCATATGTGGAAAAACAATTATACATGTCATCATATTAATATTTTATTATTCAAAAAATGTATTTAAATCAAATAAATGATAAAAAACAATTAAAAATATAAAATGTTTGGAATTAAAAATAAAAAAAAACCTATGTTGTAAATCGAAATCCAGAATTATGAATATTCATTTATCTCTTCTCTTCATCCATTTACAAATCATCCCTTTCAAAAATTCATCATCCCTAAAATCAAAATCCCTAAATTTATCTTCAACTCCAAAACTCTTTTTTATCTCTTTTCTTCAAATAGATTCCCTCCCTCCTTTATCAAACCAACAACATCGTTCACCACCACCATTTCATCACCTAACATCAGCAGATCCATCTGTATCATAATCATCATCATTGACATAAATAAAGAAACACCATGGTTGGCACCATAAACATATAGAAACACCATGGTTGGCACAAATAAAGAAACATAGAAGCAAAAGCCCCTGCTTCGTGAAAGAAAAACATAAACAAAGGTGAAAGAGAGACCTGGACATGGTGGAGGTTATTTGAGTTTCTTAAGGATGCATGTGAAGTAACAGAAGTTGGTTGGAGAGATGAAATAAACTACAATATGGATTTCAATTTTTTAGATCTGGATTTTATCTTTTTAAGCATAATTGTGACAGTTGAATTTTGTTAAATTTGGGAATCCCTACCAAATTTTGGGGTGTAATGATTTCGGATTTTGTTTTGATTGGGAACATGGGTTATGTCGAAAAGATTTTATAAATTGATGATTTAGGGTTTTGTTTTTTACACCTTTATCTTCTTCGGGTCACACCATCACCTTCATCTTCTCGATAATCCATGGCTTCTGAAGCTTTTTCAGTCACAAGCTTCTGGAACAGGATTCGCGATTAAGGGGTTTCAGTACACAAATTGAACAGGATATGAAGGAAACAAAGGAGAAAAACGAAAGAGGAAATCAATTTTGCAGTTTCAGTACACAAATCAAGCTGAGCTAGAACATGATTCGTGATTTACGGTTTCAACAACAGAGGAAAACGATTTTGCAGTTTCAATAACAATTGGGACACAATTTTGTGATTTTGAGGTTGAAGAAGAACTGGAAAAGGATAATAACTAATGTTATGGTGCTATGAGAAGAGCTATGGAGGAAGAAGAAGAAGAATTGGAACAAATATGATGTTGTAAAACTGGGTTTTGAAGAAAAATTGATATGGGTTTCAAAGGTTTCTCTTCCCCTTTTTATTTTAATGATTTTAAAGCAAACAAAAAATAAATAAAATCTTTTTTTGATTTATTATTTTATTTTTTATTTATTTAAATCAGATTAAATGCCACATGGAAATGCCACCTACGCGATTTTTTGGACACCTCATCAAAAAATGTGACACATCAGCGTTTTGGAGGATAAAATGGGGGTAGGACGAAAAATGCAACAAAAATGATAATTGAAGGACAATTTTGTTCTGTTTTAAAGAGGCGTGACCAATTTCGTGAGTAGGTCAAAACACGAGGACCAAAAGGGTAATTAAGCCTTCTTTTTTATAAAAAAAATAAATACTTTCTTTTATACTTTCATGATAGTTAAGGAAAATTATTTGTTGCAATAATGCAACAGCGAGAACATATTTATACACAAGTAGAATGTATTGTAGGATATTTTTAAATTTTCTAAAAAATTAGTTGAATTAATTTTTTCTGATAAATCGGTTGATAACAAAATGGATATTTAACTTCGTAATTGCATGACTTATGCTACAATTTCAAATGTTCTTACATATTATACGACCTTAATGGTAGGGTTGAAATATTTTTTCAAGAAACAAGTAAACTTTTCATTATGAGTGTTGAAAAGGGTGTAAAAGAAACCTTGTCTTTGTAAAGATTTTCGTCTATAACATCCTGAGGGTCCATGAGAGTACAATATCTATAAGCTTGCCAGCCTGATCTACACTTGCATTACTTCTCTTCTCCAACCTTTGCTAAGCAATTGAGAAAATAAATCAAAAACCTTCTAGAAAATGGAGCTAAATGAAGGCAATTGTTTAGCTTATGTGGCAAATTCTGGATAATTTTGATTTAATTTTCTCATTTGAAGTTTTTAATAGGGAGTGTCCCACTTAATATTTCATCATTGTCTCTAATAATAGGTTATTACACCTATTAATGTATTTAATACCAGATTTGGCTTATATTGACCATGTGGACTGTATCTGTCCAATGCAGCTCAGATGCTGTCTCGGTTTTGCCGTTGATTGGATTGATGTGTGTGGAAGAAATGATGATAAATCTTATTGCAGTTGTTAGTGATGATGATAAGACCATGTGATCTGCATTCCCTATTTACACACTCCACCTATAGAACAAAAAATACATTATTTTAAACACTACAAGACAAGTTGAAAGTTTTGATTTTATTTTTCTATATACACAATGCCTTCGTTGCAGATTTGCATTGTTATGCATTCCTTTTCAATTTCCATTTCCTTCCACCTCTATATAGCTTTGTCATTGAAATCTTCATCACTTTGCCCACAAACTAATTGTTCTACTACACGTTCAATTGCCCATTTCCAGATTTTGATGGTTCAATAATATTCAACTTTTTCCTTATATTCTCCAATGACTTCTCATTTGTTTCCCTTTTTTTTTGTATTCCCTGCAGAAAATTTGAAGATGGATAAAATTATTAGAAAAGCTATTACATGAGGAAGTTGATGAGTGAGACAACAACAAATATGAAGGAATATGAGAGAAATTGTGTACTACTCCAAACCATAGTGGTTGACCTCTTCATTTCCTGCTTCTCAGTTATTCAAAGGCATTCCTTATATTTCCAATATACATCCTTCTAATGGAAGATGAATTCCATATTTGGAGAAAGGTATGATAACTAAACCTAATTATATTTATAAACGTTAAGGAAATTGCTTTCATCAACTTTGCAGGCAGAAATTGTGAAGATAATGTTTGTTCATCAAAAAAGTTTTGAAGGCTCTAATTGTAATTCAATCAGTAAGTTGATACACTTTTAACACTAAAAAGTAATCTATAATATTTTTTGTGTTCAGCTGGCCTTATAATCAGTAAGTTGATACACTTTTAACACTAAAAAGTAATCTATAATATTTTTTGTGTTCAGCTGGCCTTATAATCAGTAAGTTGATACACTTTTAACACTAAAAAGTAATCTATAATATTTTGTGTTCAGCTGGCCTTATTTGTTATATTTAAGTTGATGATTTAAATTCTGAACATCCTAAAGCAACCACACCAGGAAAATTTTATTGTTCAAGTTTAAATTCCAATTTTTATTATAAAATGACATCTGTCTAACCACATTTAAAAAGAAAGTAACATATTTTCCAAGGGATGCTTGCATAATATTCAAGAATGACTGAAGATTTACATCCCACCAAGAGTCCAAAAAAGGTACATGTAATTTAGAGTTAAAGGCTTCTTTGTTGAATTATATCATGTAGAGTTAAAAGATTAAATTCAGGTTTTGAAGCAAAAAACATATGGGTTTCAAAAATATTAAGACTTTAGGTTTTTCAGTAAATATGATACTTTGAATTGCCAGAGCTTTTTCAAAGTGTCATATTACTTTTACCGAAAAACCAAAATTTGTCATATTATTAGTAATCACAATAGGACTTTATGTTTTTCATTTAGAAATTCGGTAGAAAAGGAAAACTTACATGCCTTTGTTTTCATCATGTCTAACTATTGACTCCTTGCAGAACTCTTGCTTCTAGCAGCTCCCCAAACTCAACCACATCCAATACTAACAAACAAACAAAGAAAGAAACAAGAAACAAAACATATTAAATATTAAAACAAAACAAAAATGAAATTAAACAAGAAAGATACAATAAAACAGTAAAAGGAGAAATCAATTATTGAAGAAGTACATATCAAGCTTGATGAAGGATAGCTTATTCTATGACAATTGGCATAAGGGACGAGATTACTTTAATGTCCTAATTATAAATATTATTTAAAATTAGGAACTTTTTATTTTAGTGTTGTCCCGATGATACAAAAATTGTCATTTCACTATGCTAATAACTTAATTAGCCTTTTGTCCCATCACATCTATTTGAAATGCTTGGGCTATAAATACAAAACAGTGTAAATTGATTAGCGAAGAAACATAATTAAAATGGAGAGAAAAAACGTACATTAGGTGAATCTAGGTGAGGGAACTGGTTGTCTCTCATCACCCTCAAGGTTAATGCACTGGAACGTACATTAGGTGAATCTAGGTGAGGGAAGTGGTTGTCTCTCATCTACCTCAAGGTTAATGCACTGGAAATGTACATATTAACTGCGAAAAACATGAGCAATAAGTTGAACACATAAGAGACACTAGAAAAAAAAAATTGCATGATGTATCCTAATTTTGAAGAAAAACTCTCAATTCACAAGTTTAAATTTAATTTGATTCTTTTCATGTAAGCATTCCTTTTAAGAGGCTAAACTACCATAAATTAGCCTATGAGTATAATTGGTTTATGCAACACTGCAATATAATAGAACTTATCAAGAACTTAAAGCAGGAAATAATAGAACTTTTGCTTGAAAGATCCCCAACAGATATTACCAAACTGATAGAATTAATCATCATTAATTGCTTTCTAAATGTAAAGTTATTTGTTAATTTAAAAGTCAACAAAGGGAAATTTGTTTGTTTTTTATTTCATTTGTTTATTTTTTATTTCATTTGTTTATTTGATATTGGTACTAAATTCAGGATGCTAACATTATATACTTGCTTTGTTTGAATGTATGAAATAATTATGATAGTGTTCAAATGTATGATTCAAGATGACTGTATAATGTGAAGATGATTTTTACTGAATCATACAAGTTAAACTTTAACTCAAACCCAAGACATCAACGGTCTTTGATTTTTTTTCAAATGATCACTATATCACCAAATCATAATTAAGTAATCCATTCCATAGTGAAGAAGTTCATAAATTACCATTTGAATCAGTTAGAAATAGAGCATCTACTCTGCAAACAGCCATTCGACGAAAAACTTCATAGACCGTTGATGTTTCAGGCACAATCAATGCCTTTGAAAGTCGCAATGATGTCAGGTTCATCTCCCCGCTAATCCAAAACCAAGAAGAAACAAAGTTATCAGTACACGAAATAAAAATGTTAATAGAAAGTGCAGGAACATAAGACAATATGTTAGAGTGCAGAGTCATAGATTGTTATTTCTCTTTCAACATATGCAAGAATATTCAACCATTTAGACTTATTTACCACCAATAAAATAAAATACTTGATAAACAACACAAATTTACCTCACTTACAGCCAAGTCATAAAGTATTTTGAATCTAACACAAATTATTTTAAATTTTTGTCATAAAGTATGTTCGAATCTAACACAAATTATTTTAAATTTTTGAAGCACATAGGATTATTTTTTATGCAATATGTCCATGGTGTAAATATAATTTAACAACAAGGTTCTCATGTTATATTAAAGAATGTAGTTTATCTATTATTGAGCAGTGCTTGCATGTTATATTCAAGTTGTTGATTTATATTCTAAACAGTGCTTGAAGCACCCACACCAGCAAGTTATATCCAAAAATGCAACTTTTCTAAACATACATTTAGAAAGAAAACTAACACATTTTATGAGCAGTGCTTGCATTCCATTCAAGAATCGTTGATTTACAACACACCAAAAGTCTAAGAAACGTACTTAAAAGCATGTTCCACATAGTAATCAAATGCATAAGGTGTATGTTTAGAAGTTTAGAAATACTGAACTTTTTAATGTAGAGATAAATTTTGGCATTATTCCTTACCAAGGTTGGTTGTCTAATTGCAACTGCAGAGTGGAAGAAGCTGATTAGGTGCCAACGTTCTGTCTATTACACCCTTTTGAGATTCCTGCTCACGATAATTTAGTTTATTAAGAGTGAACTTAATGGTGATAGGTTGAGGTTGACCATGTGCAGTTAAATTTCTTTTGATTGTATAATCCAACGTCAATAACTCTTTCATGAATATTTCCTCTTTCTTAAGTTTATTCTAAAGGTTGGTGAAAAATGGAGAATGTTTTTGAGGAACACAAAAAAAAAAAATTAACAATTTTTGAAGCAAATCTGAAGCAAATGTTGCACAACACAAGAAAACCTACACAAACCTATTGGATGCAGCAAATGTATGGAAGAATTTTTGACAACAATTAACAATTTTTTAAATCAATGTTTATAATTGGGTCAATGTGATTATCACAATAGTTTAAACATTTTTAAGAAAATGTTGATATTTTGTTTTTAAATGTTAAAAAAATAGTAAAATGGCTTTTAAAAAGTGAATATATCATAAACCATTTTAAGAGAATGTTGATCTTTAGTTTTTAAATGTTAAAAATAGTAAGATGGCTTTTAAAAAGCAAATATATCATTAATAATAAAATTAAAAAACTCTAAATGAAAATAGTTTTGATAGAAGAAAATAGTTTTGATAGAAGTGCATGCGAGGAAAAGAGTTAGTAACTAACAAGGAAAAGACTAAGGAAATACAAATGAAAATAAACTAAGAGTGACACAGATTATATCAACAGAAAGAAAACGAAAATCATACATAAAATGTCTTATGTTTGATTTTCCGGCGTCGCTGAGGTGATCTCCGGTGAAAATACTCCAATTAATATTTTTATTTGTGGGTTTTATTGTGAACATCAAGAAGGTTCTACTTTGTAGCTTGGTTTCATCAATTAAAAGAAACCAAAAAACGAAAGTTTTAAATTAAAAGAAATCCTTTTATACTTTTAATAAGTTGACTACACAAGTTTCAATGTAATGTCACCGGTTAACATTACCCATAACTAAAACATTTAGTCATGAACAAAATTCTCTAAGTTTACAATATATATGGTCAAACATATGATTTATTAGGCTTGAAATAGATAACAGACCTGTCCAAAGAGGAAATCATAGATGTATAGTATACGCCCATCGTAGCCATCCGTCCATTTGATACAACGTCACTGAAATATCACATCAAATTCTGGCTTAATAAAGCATCATGATTTAGCATGACTAATAATTATCAAGTAACCTAGGAGAGAACTTTTAAATGCCACCACAAGAATATATAATAACGGAGGCAAATTGAAACAAAACAAAAAAACTATCCTTCATGTAAAAGGGCCATGGAACAAGGCATACACTAAGTACCCAAATCTTGATAAATTTGGTGAAACTAAATATCATATACTTTTCGAAAAGGCAAAATTACATTAAAACATTACTCCAATGATACTTATTATAAATAACTATCCTTGAACTAAATACAAAGATTACCGATTCTGAGCGTAAACACCACCCTCAAGACTGGCAGGGAACAAACAGATTGCATCATTGACAAACATCACAACCTACCATTACTGTGCTATATGTAGATACAAGCTGAAGCTTTGACCCAACATCCCACCTTATAATACTCGACTCTGCCTTCAAACATGTTGTTTTATTCGTTTTTTTATATAAAATCCAAATAAAAACTATTGTTTTTACAAAATTATTACAAGAATTTAGAATCCCAAATACAATGTTGATGATGTAGGTTATACCCATTATCACCTAAAAGTGTATGAAAAAGGAAACACATGTTGAAAAAAAAGGGCAACCCGGTGCACTAAAGTTCCCGCATACGCAGGGTCCGGGAAAGGGTCCCACCACATAGTCAAAGGTAAAATAATTCAGACTATAGTTCAAAATGTTTGTTCCAAAAATTTCTAAAAACTGAAAAAGGGAAAAAAAATGAAATCATAGCAACAAACACATCACATAATAAAAATAGAAGACATGCCAAACCATTTATTGGAAGAAAACTGAATAATTTGACCTGCTAAAAATAACATAAAAGTTTTCAAAAAGAGATTAGACCTGGAAGGACCAGCCATCAAATGATCCTACTCAAGATACTTCAGAAGCAATACAAGGTCAAACTACACATGTAGGCTTCAAAAGTTTCAAAGCTTTGTAAACATGATCAATCTTCTTCTCATAAAAGTAATCTTAACTGTTGACCTGCAAATGAATTATATTCATATTTATTAGTGTGCAGATTAACTCTAAACAAGACTAAATCTTCAAACAAATCATTATAAATTTAAGGCTTAATTGCAGTTTTAACCCTCTAAGTTTTGCACATGTGGCAGTTTTGGCCCCCAAGGCTGATATTGACTCGGTCTACGCTGACGTGGCACCCTAAGTGAGGTGCCACGTGTTATTTTTTTTATTTTTTTTTGGCCTTGGGGGGTCAAAACTGCTACAGTTGCAAAACTTAAGGGACTGTTTTGTAGTTTTTTTTCTTAGGGGCCAAAATCGCAACTTTGGAAAAGTTAGGGGGCTAAAACTGCAATTAAGCCTAAATTTAAATTAGTTTACAAAATATTCACCAGTTTGGAACATTGGTTATGAATAAAGACGTGTTGAATTGTTTGTATTAGATTTATTATAATCTACGTGGTCCTGTCCCCACAACAATAGAGACATCGAATCTCTTTCATAGTGCTCTTAGCTTTTGTCCATTTAGTAAAGAAAATTGCTAAAGTACACGACATGCATTTGTCGTGCTACCCGCACAACCTTGCTTTCCACCAAGACACAATTTCTGATTTTTTCCATTTATTTTAATTAAAATTTATTTAAACAATGGAAGAGTGCCACGTATACTGTCGTGTGGTTCGTGCTGCATAAACTGTTGTGTGCTTTAGCATTGCTCTTTAGTAAAATAAAGTTGAATGAACCATAAGGCTGACCGCCTCCGTCTAAGACATCTAGCCTTGGGGACAGCCTCTGTACATGTATAAATCTTAGCATTTTCTAAACAGTTTATTTTATTTAGCTTTCTAGGATTTATTCAAGTCTCGAAACAATCCGAATTCAATTGATATGGGAATCTCAACTAATCTATAAAATTAATGAGATATAATTCTAATGTACCCTAATTTATACTCTAAAGTTTTTAATTAGAATTCTTTAGCAATTTTGAGTAGAATTTCCTAGAATTCCAGCACATGCAATTTCTCATGTCTAAGTTATTTCTCAAATTCCAACTTCTACTAAAATCAGACAAATAATAATATTTATAAAAAGAAAACTTATATCTCTCATCTATTCACATACCCACTTTCTCTATTCAATCAATCCATTCATAACAATTCGAATTCAAGCTTAGTTCAAGAAACCCACCTCAAAGAGTAATTTCGCATGATGCAAAATGCTCAAATACTGTATGTCTCCTTCAAGGCTCCTTGTCCTTCACCAATAATATCTTTTGAAGCTTTAAAGGTAACTAATTAGAATGCTAAATCAGCTACCCAAATGTACAGAGGTGCAAAAAGAAACAAAGAAAGAACCAATAATTAGAAGAAAAAAAACTGGAGCTTTTTACTTAAACTTATTAGCTCTTCATAGTACAATGTGTAGTGGAGTGTGGGTGAAAACAAAATAAAGATTGTTTTATGCGAGTGAGAAAATAAAATAAGGAATGTTGTGTGCAATAATGAAAGTGATGACTACATAACATGAGAAACTATATTAAAAATACATATTAATATGGTACCAAAACATATCCAACCACATCAATACAATTTGAACATTTTGATGAACAAAAAGCCTTTACTAAAAATTGAGACATTGAGGTGGATGAATAGTCATTACAAAAAGCACACTTATCATACAAAACAGATTAGTCCATTCAGCATACACTTGAAGATTTTTGAAAAAGCCAAATTAAATTTCATAGATCGATAAAAGACCAAGATACATAGACGTTCAAAACAAATAGAAGCATAAAAAAAGCACACATAGATGTTTAAACCAAATAGAAATCTATAAAACTCACATACAGAGGCTTATACTTTAATTTGAGTACACTTGCAGAATTGTTCCTCTTGTGCAATGGTCATCCTCCTTGACCTTGCTCCGTCTTTTGTAGAAACATAACAAAAATTTAAATTGGAAATCAAAACTCTGAAAAACATTAACATAAAAACCTTTATGAAATCATAAGTTCATAACAAGAAAAAAAAAATGTTACTGTTAACAACACAACAGATATGGAAGATGCAGCGTGATTTCCCAAACCCTAACTCGAACATATATAAATGTTAATCAATACCCTAACTCTAAATAAGAAACTAAATCCATCCAAATTCAGATAAAAAAAATTGTAAACTACAAAAATTTAAATAAAAATTCACGTTTCTCATTTTCCCCATCAATAACTTTGAGTGAATTTTAACCAATTATATGCTTATTTCATCTCAATTCTCGGAGGTGTTGCATGTTTGTCGTCCTCCGCAGTTGGAAAATTCTAATAGAGTCAGTTTCCTTGTCAGCCCGGTGGTGACAATTTCCGGACTGTTGATAACAGGAAAAAGTGGTCTGGTAAGTGATAACGATATTGGAGGGATTCGTAGAATAGATAGAGGGGGCTATTTCTATGGTGATAGTTTTTTTTAAAAGGTGTAAGGTGGGAGTCGAAATCTGACCGGAGAGGGTCGGATCTCTGGTAAAAAAATTATGCTTAAAACTTCAAACTTCCATGTGTTTTCAATAAACCTGTTTCTCAGAAATAGTAGAATTCGCAAGTACAATTAATTGAGATTCATCTAGCATTACATTATAAAAATAAATCTACAGAAGAAATTCTCGAGTACTGTGAAAACACATAATTATCATTTCACACTCGATCAATTCAATTCATTTACATTGAATGCAATTTATATTAGATCGGTGATAACTCAGAAATCGTAACCGACGAGATCTCACAAAAAACACAATCAAAATTACTTAAAACAGTTGAAAGGAAAAAGAAACGAAACGCGAAACAATATGAACGTGAGAGATCATAAAATGGAAGGAAAAAAATGGATCGATCGAAAGAGAAAATGAATAGAGAAAGGAAAGGTGGAATACCTGAAGAAGTGTTTGAGAGGTTGTGCGCTGTAAATAGAGGTCGAATGGTCGGCATGCAAAGGCTACGACTGTGATGTTAGGAGAGAGAGAGAAGAAAACGTATCTGGTTTGATGTAGGAAGAAGAGAAAAAATAAGGCATCTCATAGAGTCACGTGACAAACGAAGGAAAAAGGAATGTGTGTCTCTCCTAATTTTTTGATATTTTTTAATCAAGTCTTACGTTAAAAAATTCTTCAAAATTTGTGACTTCGATAATTAGAAATCCACATCTAACATGAATAATTGGAGTATTTATACCAATGTTTTAAAAATTGGTACGGATCAGCGGATCAAGATTCCCTGCTGTAAAAGCAGCACGCTGTAGGAAATTTTGGCCATTGATTTGTGATCCGACGGTTCAGATTAAAAAATCAATTTTACACGATAAAACAATCTCAGCCGTCGATTAGAGATCGTACGGCCAAAATATGTTATATCGTCTTGCTGTAACAGCACCGAATCCATATCCAAAATGGATTAGCTGGTCGAGCCAAAAACTAGAAAGGTGTTCGGTTCGGTCTGGTAATTGGATCAAGTTTGTTATTGAACCGGCGCAAATGGACAAAATGGGGAAAAAAAATCGTTGATCCGAGGTTTTTGCAACTCGGGTGGTCTAAAGCATACAAGTTTTTTTTTCAAGTTGAAAATAGAAATAAAAAGGTCACTGAAAATTGAGAAAGAGAAGAAGCATAACAAGTCAAAATTGTGTTGTACTCCCTTCGTTTTAAAATGAGTGACATTTTAGTAAAAAAATTGTTTCAAAATAGATGTCATTTTCAGTTTCCGATGGAATAATTTTTTATGTCCAATTGTACCCTCCAATAAATATTATGTACACTATTCTCAAAGTTTTATTTTACTTTGGTGGAAAACAAAATTTAGTTAACAAGGATAGTTTGGTAAAATAACAATTAAGGAACCTTAACTAGCCAGAAATTTTCGAAGAACTGTTCCGAGATTTAGAATTATCTTCGAGTTTTCAAAACGGGCTATCTAACCCGTTTCGAGCCTGCCAATCAGGTAACATGCTTTTTAGGGTGGGGCTAAAAAGCCCTATTTAAATATGGGCTGGAATAATAGAGCCTGAGCCCGGCTCTATATGGGTTCTCGGGCTAACAGGTCAGCCTGCCTAACTTATTGTTATTTTTTTAAACACTAAAAAGTTGGTTTATTCGTTTCATTAAATTGTATAGAGTAATTTCAATGCAAAAATTGTGAGTTTCTTATTTACATAGGATAGCTTTTGTTCTTCATACAAGTTAAGCCTCATTCTTTGTGCTTAAACTAACTAAGTGAAGTCGAATTTTTTTCACGCATTTTTCTTCAATGTTGCTACTTTGCATCTATTGACCTTTAGAGGCATTTGAAAAAGAAATGAAGGGTACCTTCATCTTGTGGTAATAATTGAGTGTTGGATCCAAACATTTAAAATCAAATGATAGCCATGAACAAAAAGAAGAACATAGATACATGTTTGAAATTGAAGCTTGACATCAAAAAAACATCTTAGTCTATGTTATCTATCATGTAAAGCTTGATTTTTTTTTTGCCAAATCATACAAAAGTCAAAACTTAAGATCAAACTCATGATATTATCTTGGAATGTTGGATATTTTTTAAAGTAATCACTAAATTACAGTATCATAATGAAGTCAAAGGTAAAGGAAACACAATATGATAGTACTGACCAGCTGTGAGATCACTGGTAAAATAGGCTCCAACACTATCATGGTATGATACTTGCGGTGGCATTGAACATAATTATAACCAAACATGTGTTAAATATACAACACCGTAAGTAGATTAAAATCGAGAAATAGGACAGAAGATTGGGGCATGTAAAACCTGACCCATAGAAACAAAAAAAACAAAAACCAAATTGGATAAAAAAAACAACAACCTTCGAGAGCATAAAAAATCCAGAAATCATAATCCAAAGCAACCAACAAAACATAACTAAAGCTGTCAAAATGGGATATCTGGCCCGTTTTGGGCTAGCTAAGCGGGTAAAAGGTATTTTAGGGTCGGGCTGAAAAACCATGTTTAAATATGTGCTGGAATAATTGAGCCTGAACCCGGCTCTATATGGGCTCCCGGGCTAACGGGCCAGCCCGCCTAACTTATTGTTATTCTTTAAACAGTAAAAAGTTGGTTTATTCATTTCACTAAATTGTATAGAGTAATTTCAATGCAAAAACTGTGAGTTTCTTATTTACATAGGATAACATTTATTCTTCATACAAGTTAAACCTCATTCTTTGTGCTTAAATTACATAAGTGAAGTCGAATTTTTTCCGTGTGTTTTTCTTCAATGCTGATATTTTGCATCTATTGACCATCAGAGGCATTTGAAAAAGAAATGAAGGGTACCTTCGTCTTGTGGTAATAATTGAGCGTTGGATCCAAACATTGAAAAACACTTGAAAGCCATGAACAAAAAGAAGAACATAGATACATGTTTGAAATTGAAGCTTGACATCAGAAAAAACATTTTAGTCTATGTTATCTGTCATGTAAAGCTTGATTTTTTTCTTCCGCCAAATCATACAAAAGTCAAAACTTAAGTTCAAACTCATGATATTATCATGGAATGTTGGATATTTTTTAAAGTAATCACTAAATTACAGTATCATAATGAAGTCAAAGGTAAAGGAAACACAATATGATAGTACTGACCAGCTGTGAGATCACTGGTAAAACAGGCTCCAACACTATCATGGTATGATACTTGCGGTGGCATTGAACATAATTATAACCAAACATATGTTAAATATACAACACCGTAAGTAGATTAAAATCGAGAAATAGGACAAAAGATTGGGGCATGTAAAACCTGACCCATAGAAACAAAAAAAACAAAAACCAAATTGGATAAAAAAAACAACAACCTTCGAGAGTATAAAAAATCCAGAAATCATAATCCAAAGCAACCAACAAAACATAACTAAAGCTGTCAAAATGGGATATCTGGCCCGTTTTGGGCTAGCTAAGCGGGTAAAAGGCATTTTAGGGTCGGGCTGAAAAACCATGTTTAAATATGTGCTGGAATAATTGAGCCTGAACCCGGCTCTATATGGGCTCCCGGGCTAACGGGCCAGCCCGCCTAACTTATTGTTATTCTTTAAACAGT
>Ga0315914_1005304_pt1 | contig 18823 bp, 6 predicted proteins | sample MpolenodulesMG_FD_203920 | JGI IMG/M metagenome (GOLD analysis project Ga0315914, IMG submission 203920) | Medicago polymorpha root nodule microbial communities from Los Angeles, California, United States - elongated nodules | ecosystem: Host-associated > Plants > Roots > Nodule | place: USA... | reverse complement strand
CGTGAATTACATTTAGAGCATAATGGGAAAATACATACTAGTTTTTTCAGTGTAACAATTCTTTAAATTATTCGTATCGTTGGTTGCTGATAAAACTAATAGAAAAGGAAACCAACTAGCTCTCTCAAAGATAGAATCATAAATCAATTTGACGGATACTCTGGGGTATTATCAAATAAAAGCATAGCCAACGCCTTCAAAGGACACTTAATTATACAAACAAACAACCGAGCCTTTTCCCACTAAGTGGGATTGGTTATAGAAGGCACTTAATTATAACAAATACAAAATTTTGTATGCACCATAATTTGATTGAATACTCGAGGGGTCTCAGACATATTAATTGCACTATTCATTCTAAAAGATGCTTTCACTATTTTTAATCTAATCAGCTCTGTAGCATATTATACAATTTCACATCAACAGTCAATAATTGTCCATAATTCGATGGTACCAAACAAGGAACTACAGATAACAAACCTTCAGTTCCAGAGCCATCAGTTCATTGTTTGTATTCTGGACACCAAGCTTGACAGCAATCTTTGCGACTAAACTTTTCTCCCATAGCTTAAGAATAGCACATGCCAGACCTTGAAGATTTCTATTTCTCCCTTTATAAAAGTCAGCACAAGATTCACATCAGCAAAAGGAAAGACAAATTTAATAAAATAGTTAAGTGGTTGAGTTTTGCTCACCCAAGGCAAAATGACAAGGAAGAGCTTTGGCAAGTTTCAGCATTTTCGTGTGCTCATCGTTGGTAAGTCGCGGATGCATTCTAGCAGGAAGAATCCTAAGCGGTGTTCTGTAACCGGGAACCGTAGGGGGGAGCAAATCAGCATCAACAGGAAGTATTCCTGTACCCCACCAATCAACAAAACGGGGACCAAAATCATCAAGCATCTGGTTGAACTCTGCCTCCTCTGGCGTCATGTTCTCAGGCTGTTGTTGATTCAACACAACTGACTTACCCTTTTCATCACCTCCCTTTGATTCGTGTTGGTTCCCATTTGTTGGCCCTTGATAACTCTTACCACGATACACCCACATAACACTTCCTGACCTCCAAATAACCAATCCTCCAGTTCGCCGCTGTACAAATCTACAAAAATTGAGTTCACAAATTCAACACAAAAAATGCTATAATAATTAGGTACTGCCACTACTGCTACTCAATTCCTATTTATTTCTGCGCCTGCATCTGACTTTCAAATATACAGACAAAACAATCAGCTTTTTATGAGAAGAGATGAAGTAGAGTTTACTATGGAGTCAAAAGAAAAGAAGAAGTTTTCGCGAGTAAAGGTGGTCCTGGCTTGTTATTCCTATTCTGCTGATAAAAATTGTTCGATGTACTCTTGTTAAGATGCTTAAAAAATTCTAGTCATTACTTGAATTCATGTAACAAGATTTGGATGAATATCAAATTTCAGAGCTTAATTGCATTTTGCTCCAAAAATAACATACAATATTGCCCCCTTTAGCACTAGTTTTCGTTTAGCTCTTAAATGTCTTGGACAAAACCTCAAGCTATTGTTACTAATATTTACTACTAGGCTAGACAGATCGGGGATTTTTCCATTTTCCTCAAGCTAATTTTGAAAAAAAAAATGACGTATTTGGTGAGGGGAACTTGACGGTGAGTATTAACGGCATGCATCACGAGATAATGTATATATGGGTCTACTATTGTTAATAATATATGTTGTAATATTATATATCATTACACATACTAGCACCGTTTGATAAACAAAGCTATTATAGAAATGATGAAGCTTGGAAATCACTGTCCAGAAAGGTTTCTATTTCATCGTCCAGGATAATTCCATATCACATGGTCACTGTTCTACCATTAGTTATCCTTTGCTTTTTCTTTCACTTGTCGATTTACAAATCCGGTGCCCAATGCATATGCATTGTGGTCTGTCTCTGTTAGTTACGAGATTTGGTTTGCCATGTCCTGACTATTATATCAATTCCCATAGTGGCATCTTGTCAACTGTGAAACATCGCGAAACATATATTAACAGACTTGCATTGGGGTAGTTGTTCTTATGTACAAGGAAGTTATGAATTTTTTCACATCGAAAAAGAAAGAAACCAATGACTTCTCTGTACGGAAGAACAACTACCTTATGCAAGTCTGTCAATACATGTTTCGCGACCAACAGAAAGCACTTTGGAATTGATCAGATAGTGAGGATATGACGAACCAAATCTCGCAACTAACAAATACAAACCACAATGCATATGCATTGGGCACCAAATTTGTAATTCACAGTGAAAGAAAAAGTATAGGATAACCAAATGGAGAACAATGACCATGCGATATGGAATAGAAACATTCACCAACACTATAATACAATAATAATAATAATAATAAATATATGTGTGTACATCGTTTTATATAGCAGATACAGACACAAGTGTCACAAAACATGTAATTTCATTGTTATGATGTAAAAAATAATTATTATATATAACATTGATTGATTAGATTATGATAAAAAGGAAGGTAGAAAGCAACCTGCACGATGTGACGAGCAAGATTCATATTCTGAGCAAGTAGCTCGTGAAATTTGAGCTTCACCAACTCATTGGTATTCCACTGATGATGGATTCTTTGAAGCACAGAATGCGTGAGGCCAGATTTAGGGATACTGATTTTGTCCTTCAGTTGAATTCCCATTGTTCGCAATCGACTCAGTTCCTCCGTTACTTCATTCTTCTTCGATACTTTCTGTTCCACCTCCTTCTCCGACGGAATAACCGACTCATCGGAGCGAATCCATTCACGGTGCAAAAAGTGGTGTGGAAGAAGGGTTTTGATTGGTTCATCATCGTTTTGATGGGATAAATTGCGGAATCGGAGAAGGATTCGGTCGATGGCGTTGGATGGTGGTTGTTGTTCTTGGTTGAAATTGGATTTGGCTGAGAGAGAAGAGAATGAGTTGAAAAGAAGAAATTTGAATTTGGATGTAAAATTGAGTGGGTTCTTCGGTGATGAAGAGATCATTGAATGTCCTTAGCAAGAACATTGCATATTGAGATTGAGATGGGACAAGAATGTTGGGTAGCACTTGGGTACCTTTGGCTTCGGTGCCTTTGTCTCTATCTCTCTCCTAACCAATAATTTTCTCTCATCAAAATAATTTATTTTAATCATTCCATCATCACTCTCTTTCCTCTAAAATACACTAAAGTCACCAAAGTTACCCAACACAAAGTCACTGAAGTCCCACCCAGAATGTTGTTGTCATGCTTATCTCATGATTGGTCGGGTAATAGTTGTTGCCATGCTTGCTTATCTCAGACTTGGTCGAATATAACCGAAATTGTATGTATGTGACCTTTTAGGTGGCCAAACTTGTTGTCAAACTATATCACGATCCAAGTTATGTACATACATTCGCACTTCCTTACTCAATTCCCTTCAAATACATTTGCAGTCCAATTGTATAATGTTATTATTACAATCATCAATGGATTATACATGTACTTATATATACTACTATATCATTACATGGATTGTGGAGTGCAGCTAGGAGAAGACTTGGATAATCATGTACAAAATTTGTCTGTGACCATTCTTACAAACAAGTGACATGGAGAAATAATTTCAGCTAATAACATTTTTTTTTTTTTTTGAAGAAGAAGAAGCTAATAACAATGTTAAATAATGGTATGATACTAATAAGGATCAATTTCCACTTCTGTTGAGGGATGGAGAAGAATGTATGATCTCTTGGCCCAGTTCATTTATTTTGCTGATAAGAAGCATTTGCTCAGTCTCCAACTGGTCTATATACCCTTCTTGTGTATCCTCTAGAGTTTCTAACTCACTCAAAGTTGTAGACAGTTCTTCCAGATTTCCATCCTCTATTAAAGACCGAATCTTTTTTGTCATCCCCTTTATCTGATATATAAATGTACAAGTTCAACATTATGTGAGAAAAATGGTGTGTAATAAAAATGAGAATACTAATAATAATTCACACAGCAAACGAATGAGTGGAACTGATAAAAAGAAAATAATTGAGTTGACGAATGGATTGTTTCTATCAGAAAGGAACGTAAATTTATTCTACCAATAGTTTAGCAATAAGAGAAGTGCCCCCAAGAAATGGCATATAAACCAACTAGCTCAAAATTCTTGAAAACAAAGCAAATGTATGCATGGAAAAATGAACAGGGCAAATGAAGCTCAACACCAGAGATATTTCTACAAATTGTTAAATGGATAGCCTGTAAAATGTTATCGCGTGCATTGGCCTTTTAAGACATCGAATACAATACTTCATCATCAGAGCTGAAAAGATAACCAAAGTTTATATTGTGTATCAGTGTGTTTTGGGAGATGCAAGATAATCTTACCTGGCTAGGAATCTGATGTAATTTAGTCAAAGAAGGTTCAGAGTCTGGAGATTGTCTTGTTTGAATCTCTGGAACTTTTCTTGTGATTTGGATGTGGATCTCGCCACTTTTCACCCCTTGGAGAGGTATCCACTTGTCTGACATCTGGTTCGGAGGAAGGCTTTGATATTCTACAACACATTCACCTATACTTGATGTGGGTAGTAAAGCATTATGGTCCTTTACATGCAATGTCAGGGGACTTCCATCATCTAGGAACTCTAAGGTCTGGTCCCAACGAGGGTTGACAGTTTTGTGTACAACCTACCAGATAATGCCACAGTAAATTAAGCCTTACAAGTATGAAACAAATAATAACAGTTATGTAAGCAATCAATTGTGTCATGCTGGTAATAAACTTGACAATCTTAAGGATGTTTGGTTCGTGCAAGAGGAATTTTGGATGAAGTTTCTAACCTTTGTTCTTTTCTTTAAGTTTCCATAGTATACCCTCACAAAAGGATCACTTGTCCCTCTAAGATCAGCAGCAATAAGATCCCTCGCTTCAATAAGAACAAGTTCAATCCAACCATTCGTCATGCCCGATGGTGGACCCTGTGTCCATTTCAAAGGAGTAGTGCTTGTTAAAAGAAGAACAAACACGCCAGAGTTAAAAATTCTGCTTAGCACGTTATTCAAACAATCATTGTTTTCCTATTAAAGAAGCGTACCTTTGATCTCTCTTGGTTCTCCACCCAAATTGCTTCTACTTTAAGTCTTAATTCACCAGAACTCACTCCTTCAAGTGGGATCCATACATCCCTGATTGACCCTTGTACCACTCCTTCCAAATTTACATGTGCACTACCAATGTTTTCATCTCCAAAAATTTCTTCACTAAAGCATTTCACAATTAGGTATTCATCACCACTATTCTCATCTACCTCAAAAGTTTCATTCCAGACAGCAGTTGGAGTAGTAGGAGGAGGAGCAATCTTTGTTTTCATGACAACCTGAACAGATTATCAATAATGGAATCAGGTAAAGTGTTATTATGAACTTACATTGCATCAAATTACATTTCAATATAAATATATTAAAGACCTTGGTTCATCAATACATGACATCGTGCAAAGACTTAAAACGAGTCAAACAGATATGCACCAGTAACTCTCACCTTTCCATACTGCAACTTAATGTAAGGGTCAAATTTTCCAAATCTGTCTTTTGCATCAAGATCCTTTGCTTCCACAACGGTTATCTTAAGTTTCCTTCCAGTTTTTGAAAGAAGATTTGATGATCCCTTAAGTGATTTCTGAGGACTGGCATGGAGGTTGGTCAAGCTATGAGAACCATCAGAAAATTGCCACTCTTTCACTACAACTCTCACCTTTAACTAAAAAAACAGAATTAAAAATGTTATAATGGATGAAATAATCTGTTTACTAAAAAACTTATTTCACTCGGAAAAGGTACAACTACTTTCATTTTCGAGAGCAGAAATGTTTCTGCAGCACCAAGTTGATAGTGACTCTATCAGGAAACCCACGTTAGAAAAGAAACAATGAAAAAAACTATGCCATGTAAGTATCTGGAACATCAAAAGGCTGCTTGATTTAGAAATCACAGAATACAAACAATTTGTTACGATAAACTCATTCTCCGTAGGATAACAAAATGCTGTTGCAGATACAACTTGCAAACATTACTCCAGAAAGATTGTCAACATGAAACTCTACCTCTCCATTTTAAATGATTATATAATCATGTGTAACTGTTAGATATATAAAAACCATTTATGATTTTTCACCTAATAACTTAATTTAAATTTCTGTCCTTGACATGACATCAGAGCTTTTGTGACCAAGGTGGTATAACCATGTTCCTTTCAAATGGGCATGCAAGAAAGATAGAGTATACCTGTTTCTTAGTACTCAAAGAGCGTATAAGTCCAAATCAAGAAAGAAGAACGGGCGTTAAGCTTTGTTTAGATGAAAATCAAACACTGCTAATGTAAGATAACCAAGCTATATCTAGCAAAGAAAGCTTGACAGATGGGCGAATATTGTACCTCTGCTGAGTTGGCCCCCTCAAATGGGACAAGCATTTCAACTTCCTCTCCACAAAACTTTGCATGTTTTGCTATTACACCAGAATCAGGCCCTATTGCCCACATTATTGTTGAATCATCCTCCACATGCCTCATCTTCTCAGAGACATAAAGAAATAGGTTAGCGTTACCACAACAGTATTAAAAATAAGAGGAATGCTACAGACATGCGTTTTGACAATCGCTGTTAACAGTTGCTCAAATGTTGAGCCACATCATTGCTCTGTTCTCGGTTACCGGCTATACAAGTTCGATTTTTTTTTTAGCATTTTAAACTATCACCTAAAACAAACTAGACACGGTTTCAACAATATTTCTTCTCCATTACCTCTATTTCAAAAATGATATCCTCTTGCCCAGAAAAACTTATTGTTGCCATGAATTCACAACAGCCTCCCCTATTGCCTCCATATTAATTTGCCGTGAAGTGTATAGGTGAGGTGTTGATTTTTCTGACAGATGATATTGCAAATAATAAAACTAAAAACTCATAGATTGATCTGTGTTCAAATTAGACGCTTTACCATTGCATTCCAAAAGTTAAATTCATAGATAGATTTGAATCATGTGACACTTTGGATCTACAGGCATGTGTGACCATGGGTGGTGGTGTAAATATTTATAAAGGATGGGGAAGAGCTATTATCTTAGATGATTGTAGTGGGGGTTTGGCAAGTATTGAGTTGGTTATGGGTACGAGACGGTGTGGTCTTTACCAAAGGCAGTGAGAGTTATTTTGCAGATAGGTTAATTTAAAAAAAAATTAAGAAAAAAAAAGTGTTAGAAATACTTAACTTAAAGATACGGTAAACCAGTAACCAGTTTTAAAAACACGATGTTGTGGCTCAATAGTTGAGTGTGTGTTAACTAGCGAGTGTTAAAGTGTCTGTCAATAGCATTGCTCTAAAAATAAAATTGCTTGTCCAAAAATCATATATTTATTGACAGCCGATTAATAATCCTATTGCTAGCACACAAAAACAAACATCTATGATGTGACAATACCTTGATTTCACAAGATGCTAGGTAGTCATACTTCACACTGTCAGGGAGGCACTGATAAAGATTGAAGCGGACTATTCCTGTATTATCATGTAAAACCATATTAAATGTTGTATCCCATTTTGGAGTTGAACCAAGACGCACACCGGTTCTCCTTGTCAGCTCCTCCGCTTCTACCTCTATAAATGTCTGCAAGTCCTTGTCGCTCAAGTTTTCTTCTAAACAGCCATTACTTGTGCCATTTTGTTGCCTCCCCTTGAAGCAACTCCTAGAAAGTTTGTTTCCAGAAATCACTGAAACATATATTGTGCCTCCAACAGCATACTTCCTTAAATCAACTGCAGGCAAACTGAAACAGCGGCGCCGAGGTTCCACCATGGTCTTTACCAAAGTGTCAGTAAAAAGTTTAACCTGTATGGAAGGTAACTACGATTAGCATGAAACATCATATGACACAACACTGGGGAAAATTCAGAGAGAAAACTAGCGAAAGATACTCGAAACATCAGGGAATGTTCCAAGAATGAATGAGCATGGGAGAGGTAAAGAACGAAATGGACACGATTTTTATAGACAATGGATCCTAATCACTTAATTCAAATTGCGCCAGAAATTATAGACAACAAGTTTTTCTATAAATTTTGACTAATTTGAACATACCAGCCAAGGAGAAACACCAGGCAACTCAGTGGCTGATTGGCTTCCTCCGCTTCCAAAGGCAATTCCTATTCTAACCTCAGGTGTAGATACAAATGAATACAAAAGTGCTTTTCCATCTAGTATTGGTGTCACAAGAAGCTACAAAAATAATTTGAATGATTAGATTATAGAAAAGGACAAGTAGTGCCCCAGAAAATAAAGAATGTATCAACAGAAAATAATTTTCTTCAAAACTGCAGTATACCGGTAATCATATTTATAGTTCTACATTAGCAAGCAATCTAAACTCCTAATTTGTTTTCATTTCTGCTACTTTCTTTAGTATATATAGCTCTATTGCATGTCTAAGGAGCATAAATGCAAAGGGTGTTATTTCACATACATCACCGTTAATATGAAGACTGTTAATCACAATTCTGGCAGTACCAACGGAAAGCTTAGCAACCATCAAAATGCTCATCTCACTCGTGTCCCAATCAAAACCCATTTTCAGGAGTCTCTGTCAATACCAATAGAATTCTATATTAAAATCTCATATAAGTGGAATATAAAAGCGCTTAAGGGAAGAAAAGCATTTGTCATAATAGACCTTAAATAAACAAATCATCCATAAAGTTATACAGAAGTGACACTGAAATGTGATGCAAAATAAAACCTGATCACCAGAGGTTGACCATCTAATCCCTTGAAGGCCCAAACTGGGAGGGCGTGATCCAAGTGAAAATTCCTGAACCTCAACTCTTTCCTGTGGAAATTATTCCTTTAGTTCAGTTCAGCAACATTAATTGAATTGGATGTTCAAACTTTTTTGGTAAACAAATGTGAAACTCTTCCACCAATGAAAATGATCAATACTTACTATAAATCTTGGTTTGCGCAGCTTTAAACGTTTCTGAGACACAAAAGAAAAACAAAATTGGTGAGTTAATTAATTCCAGACTCACTGACTCACAGAAAACTCCAATACATTATACATAAGAAAAGACGGAAATTTCACCTCAACTATGGCTGATAACCTTGTTGAAAGCTTAGGATTAAAATAATTGGACCAGATTTGTGACAACAATAGATTCAACCACTCACATTGTTCCAATGGTGTGACAGGCTACAATGTACAACGAAAATAAGTTGAAATAAAAATGATAAAAGCTCATTGATGAGAATGCCAAAGAGATAATTGGAGTGAAAAAGGTACCGACCGAGGTATTGACTATGATACGATTCCATTTCTTGTTCAAGTCCTCCTCAAGTATTTTCCGCTGGTAATTCCCATACTGCAAAATAAAGATGAAGAATCAGTAATAATTGAAACACTATTTCGTTGAGAGAGAGAGAGAGAGAGAGAGAGAGAGATTACATACTTGTGTAGATGCAAAGAGAAGAAGGATAATTGGAAGGCAATTGGAGAAAGAGAAGATCCATTTGTGAATAAACCAAGCAATGAAAAAGAGAATAAGAAAGTATGAAATTCGTGAATTTTGCTTCACTTTCACAAATTGGTTTAACAAATTCACTGAAGCTTCTTCCAAATTATTGGGAATCATCAAACTTTTCTTACTACTCATTGCAGCAGTGAGAAAAGAAAAATAGTTTCTATTGATTTTACTACTTGCTGCTAAACATGATCATGATGGATCATAAAAAAGGAAATATAACAGAGCAAGAAATGAATATTCATAATATGGTGGTAGAAGGAAAACAAAGGTACCCAATTTCTCTGTGGTTCATAAATTCTTCTTGGGTTCGGTTCCATTCTTTCAACACAAAAATTTATCTCATTTACTTCAACTATTCATAAATGTTACTGCATTGCTTAATTCTCTTTCAAGTAAAGACTAAAGAGTTAAAGAGTAAACTAATAAAGAAATTGAGGATTGGAATTGGAATTGGAATTGGAGCCTCGTTTTTTAACTCCCTCACATGACTAATTTGTGAGTGATTGATTGATTGTGTAAAAAGTTTTACCAAAGATTATATCAAATTTATTTTCTAATAAAAATATTAAATTGTTGAGATACTTTGAGATATTTGTAGAGGATTAAAGATCTTAATTCTAGTTGTATTATATTTGAAAAAAAAATAAAAAAAATTGCCTAAAGATCTTTTATGCTGTGTGACTTTTGTTATTATATTTAACCAAAAAAAAAAAATTAAAGAGAGGGGCACTCTCTCACTATAAATATGGGTTACACCGACAAACAATAAAAACTTTTAGATGTTAATGTCAAATTATTTTTGACTTTTGTTTTTTGAAAAAACTAAATTAGCCCATCGAAATTAACATCAGAGAGAATCGAATCTGAGATCTTGAGAAGAAACACACTCCCAAATCTCAAGCCAATACCACTGGGCCAATCCAAGTGGGTTATTTTTGACTTTTGTTATTATTCAAGATACAAGTAATACGTGCAAAACAATAGACTTTTTTTTTTTTTGGTTCAATCAATAGACTCTAAACTAAGAGTGGGTGGTTTTTAATGAAAATGAAAGACTTTCAAATCTTTTATATTTGGTTCGATGAGAAGATTTAAGAGATTAATATTTTAATAAAAAAAACTGTAAAATTTCATTTTATACAATGATAATTTTCAGGATGATATTAAATAAAAAGACATTCAAGTCTAAATATTAAAGAAATAATTTCTCTCACTGCCAAAAAAAAAAAAAAAGAAATAATTTCTCTACTTGAAATGTCTCATTTTTGGAGGGGGTTAAAATTTTCTTTAAAAGACTTGGTTCCCTTTATTTCCCTTATACCCTTCTCCTTCAATCTACTTCAACTAAAAACAATCTACTTACATTATTGGATGTGTAGTAACATAGTGATATTCTTGTAATATTGTGCTAGTGTCTAACTATCGTTTACATTATTGGATGTTTGATTTATTTTATTTTTTTGGAAAGGGGATATTTGATTTATTTACTGATTCATTCTAAGGGGTAGGATAAATGAGTATTCAATTTATCCATTTTAAATTTTTATGCTAAATTGTCCTTTCGATCTTTTAATTATTTTTGACGTATCACTTTGCTCTAATAACTAATATTTGCTCTTTTTGGATCCTTTAAATATGTCTTTATTATATAAATTGGTCACTTCCATCGAGTTACTAACCCTAAATGTCTTATGTAGACCAACATTATAAGTGGTCCATTTAAGACGTCGTTAATTTTTTTTTAACTGTAATCATTGGATCTTGTTGTCACAAAGAAAACCGCTAGATTTTGTGGGTCTATTGTATCTAGGAGTATGTCATCTACAGCTAATTATTTCTTCTATTTTTTTTCATCTTCTTCTCTCCTCGCCTTGATCATTTACACCAAATCTTCATAAATCATATGTAAAAAATACCCAAAAAAAACTCAAATAAATGAACATGTTACTCGATCCCTTCTCGTTCATCTTCTTATGTGCATCTTCTACGCAACTAACCTCACAACAATACTATGAAAAAACCCAATTAACCTTACAACAATTGCTCCAAAAATTTGATGTCAAAAAATAAGAGTAGCAACAACAACATCCTTGAAGTACATAAGAGCACCAAAATCCTTCGAAACCAATCCTTCAAAAAACTTCAAAAATTTGATCTCTCACATTAACCTTAACATAAATGCACCAAAATCATCAGTAAATTAAACAACAACACTACCTTAAACATAAAATAATGTTCTGCATGATGAACGATTCAACGATTTGAGTTTTGAAGAAGAGATTAAGGATGTAAACACAAGAGGTTTCGGTTTGAGATTCATTGAAGCAGTGGCGGATGCACAAGAGGGGCCAGGGGTGGCCGTGGTCCCCCCCCCCCCCAATTTTTTCAATTTTTCCATACTATTAGTCTTATCATTTTACATGTTTTTTTAATAGGATCCTATTTTTTATTCAATGCGGTCCCCCAACTATTCCATTAACTCCTTGTTAGTGGGACATATTTAAGTACTTTTAATTGAAGTCCTTATTAGTGAGACATATTTAAGTACTTTTAATTGGAGTCTTTATTAGTGTATTGCCATTGAAGTCATTGAGTCCTTAATAGATATTTTTATTAAAAAATTATAAATAAGTGATGTGTATATGTGAGGTTTGTTTAAGGAGTCTCTATTAATGTACTAGCATTGTGAACACTCTTAGTACTTTCATCTAAAGTAATATATTATATGTGTATTGGATTTTGTCTTTATAGGGGAAAAAACTTTTAGCTTCTTAAAGGAAAACCCCTTTAATCATGTAAGTATAAAATCAACAATAGAATAAAATCAATCAATCAACAATTTTTTTTTAAGAAGATAAATTAGTCCACTTAAATTGACAACAGAGAGATCTTGAAGAGGAGCACACTCCTAAGTCTCAAGTCAATACCACCAAACCAATCCAAGTGGGTTATTATTTGACAATAGTAACTTTGAGTATAACTTAAATTTTTTATATATTAATGCATTTGAAGATTAAGTGTTTCTTTAATAAATTCCACCTTCTAAAACTTGGTTCCCCAATGTTTAAAACTTGGCTCCGCCCCTGCATTGAAGGGTGATTCAAAGAAGGAGGATTTGGATTTGGGAAATAGGTTTGAAGATTTTGGTTGATTTTTCCATCGTTACTGAATCTGAAAGAAAAAAATTGGGAAATAGGTCTGAAGATTTTGGTTGATTTGGATTATGGAGAATGAGAATTTGTGCTGTTTGAAGTGAAAGTGATGTTTATTGAGTGGAAAAATTGGTTATTGATTGAGTGATGCCATTGAATTTTTAGTTTTTATTTTTTTGATGTAGAAGATGAAGGAAATAAATGAATTTTCAGTCAATGTTAAGATGACACGTGTAGATGAGTTAAAGTTTTTGAATTAAAACTAACGGAAAAGACTAAAACGTGTAATTGAGATAATCATAGGGAATTCAAAAGGATCAAAAATTAATTATGAGATCAAAGTGATACTAAAAAATACTTGTAGTTAACGGACCAAAAGAGCAATTTAGCCAAATTCCTATCATAGCATATCCCTATTCCATGTTATGACGGGTAAAATAAAATGATGTTACTCCATAGCTGCAATACTGCCCTTGCCTTGTGAACATAGTACGAGAATGTTATCATGTTAAAGGAAATAACATTAAGGGAAAATTCCTCCAATATTTGTGACAAATGGAAAGGAGCTTCTCCGTTTAATGTTAATTTTCAAACAATTGATGCTGTAACAAGTATTGAGCAAACATAAAGCATGCCAGCTATGCTGCAAAAGGTTGGCACTTTTACTCACTGCTAACTTATTCATAAAAGAGAAATTCTAATATGGTCACAACACCAAACAAATAGTATTTGGTCGTATACACATAAACAAATATTTTTTTAATGATAAACAGAAAATTGATAAAAAAATAATTAAATATTTTGAAAATAATCTCTTCATGTGAATGTGTCTAAATACTATTTATTTGGTCTTGTGACCATGGAAGAATAGCCCTTCATAAAGTGCTCGACAAAAGATTATTTACTTCGTCGCTTCGCCGCATTCCATCACCTAACATAAAAAATATAGACGTCCATTTTAATAGTCTATGTAAATCTCATTTTTTACACATTCATGTATGAGATATATGAAACTGCTGAGTTGGTGGACCTACATCTTTGTAGAATTTCCAAAAGAAGTATAGAAATTTCTTTTCTTTGTGCTTTACTGCAAGCTTGTAACCCTTTGATCTTTTCTTTTCTTACCAGTTGCAAACCCGTGCTTTGTACGGATTCAATAACATATTCGATAAAAAAATTCTTTGAAAGAAAAGATGTTAAAACGACGGAACATGTGGTTCATCATAAAATATGTATGGGCTGATTAAGAGAGCATATAATCAGTTTATGAGATTAGGAATTGACATAATACTTAGGATGAAAACAATTGGAACCAATAATGTGTGAATTATGATTACATATTATCCAAAATTATAAAAAAGAGTGTTGTTGTTATAGAGTTACCAAAAAAGGATTGATACCCATATTTACATCAAATGAAATCAAGCAAAGAAGTAGCATCGGTGAGTGAAGATAATCTAGTCTAGGATTAGAGTTAAGGTGATATGTTGAAAGTGCGGATCATGAACACCAAATCTTTATTTGGGAACGACTTGAACGTGCATATTTTTAGGTGGCTTCTCTAGATCAAAAATTAACTTATCACCTACCTCTAACATATGTTCTCGGCAAAATTTGAACCATTGGCCGCCTAAGTATTTTTTGTAACTTGCTCTCGTTGCCGTTATCAAGCGACACTTATACCTTTTTTGAGCTTGTTTGTCAATGACTGTGATTGTTTTCCGTGTTCCTTTTAGAAATTTCCTTGATATCTCATCTTGGGAAGTGCTAGGTACAAAACATATTGCAGTGTTAATTAGATGTTATATACATATATATGTATGTATGTATATTTCTAAAACATTCACCAAAGCATTATAAAGATTTGCCATAGGAAAAGAGCATGTTTTATTTTGTTCAAGAGATTAGGAAAACAACGTTATAATTAACATGATACTAATTGGAACCAATGAAGGAACCAACAGTGTGCAGATTAACGTTACATAATAGTTAGGTTTGTAAAAGAGACTGGAAGTGTCATAGACTAACCAAAAAGGGATTTTTGTCAATATTTACATCAGACAAAATGAAAAGAACAAATGGCATCCCAAAGTCAAGATAGTTTACGATTACAGTCCAAAGCGATACGTCAAAGTAGTAGAAGTTCAAATAGTTCAACAACAAAGATCTACTTTGGAACAACTCGAACGTGCAAGTTCTTCTGTGACTTTTCGAGATCAAAGATGAGCTTACCACCTTGAAGATTGAACCACTGCCCACCCAAATATTTTTCATAGCTTGCTCTATTGGCGGTAATGAGGCGACAATTATACTGTCTCTGTGTCTGGTCATCAATGAGAGTGATTGTTTTGCGCTTTCCTTTCAGAATTGTTCTTGACACCTCGTTTTGGAAATGCTAAACAGGGAAATAACTGCAATATTAGTCCAATGCATATTAACATGGATAAGACGTATGCGAATATAGTTACATATAATTTAGAAAATAAAGGTAACATAACTGATTTTAAGCTAAAGAAAATGTACCATGACTTCTAATTTATCTTCCTATAAAGTCTAGATAAATGCATGCATGTACATTATATGTACCCTGTTGACCAATTAACATTGTTGAAACAAATGAAAATTAAGCATCACTTCTGCATGTGCATATATAGCTAGCACCATTTGACATTGATGTCTTCAAACATTTGGTACAACTCTCATAATACAATCCAAACTGGTTAGGATTGAATTCAGTTGTTTTCCATGTAGTGATGTAGTATGTATCCTAACACAAATTATGCACATGAAATAAAGAATAATGCAATATGTATTTTTAATTTGTGCGTAAAAAAACTCAAAGCATGTTTATGCATAAAAAAAAGCAGACATTGACTAAATTTATAAATTCAGCAATTGGCCTAACATGAGACAGTTTGGAAAAATCGTTGTGCGAAGTACGTTGAGAAGAAGTCGAACTCTAACTTAAATTCTAACTGAAGCTTTGACTATGAGCTTGAGAAGTGTTAAGGTTATGACAACAATTCAAGAAACATGGTCAAAAAACAATCAAATCGGATTGTGAAATAATAAGTTACTCTAACACTGTATTGTGAAATCATAATGCAAACCTACTAAGTCTTAACCTTCTCAACAACCGGATGATGTAGGTTGATGAGCAGCCTCGAACCTGACCAATTGTTACATATATTTGGGTTGCCATTGACTACAAAATGGAAGCAAAGAACTCAAGGTAAGTATGTGGTAAATGATAAAGCTACTGAGTGTTTTTCTCATAGTGTTACATCAACTATATTCTCACTACATAAGGAAAGACATCTTTCGGATCATTATCAAACTTATACAAAATCCTATCATCTGATGCTGATAAAATAGAAAATAATACATTTTCTATTTAGCAATGTTTAATTTTTTTGAATAAGAAAAATATATGCATTGTTTGTTACAATATAAAAGTGCAATATATATATATATATATATAAGATAAGCATAATTTTTTAAGGCATCTATACCTTTTTTTGAAGAAAAGACATCTAAAATTTTACTTTTAATTAAAATCAAAATTTTATAAAAATAATCATTCACATTATGCAATGCCAAAAAAAATTATACACATTAGCGTAACAAAAAAACAGACACACATAAAGTATTACTCTAAACGCTAATATGTGTGTGTATATTTGCGAGGTTGATGAAAGAAAATAAAAATATTTGGTATCATTAAATGATAGCGTGAATAAGAATATTTGTGAGGTTGTTATGATTAAATGATATTTAAATTAAATATATAAGTGTTAAAAAGATAATAAAACTTCTTTGAAAAAAAGGTAATAAAATTAAATGGAACCTCCTTAAAAAAAATTAAATGGAACGGTTAAAAAAAATTAAATGGAAGAAAAAAAACATATTGAAATACAATATTAGAAAATAAAAGAAAAGGTTCTCAACGTGAATTGAAGAGAGATGCTTATGAAATAAATTGTCAAGAAGTAGTTTTTTGAAGTAGCATTCAACAACTTTTGGCCAAAGCTCATTCCATTCAATTTTATGCATTAAAAAAAATATACCTTTTTTAGTAAGTACTTAATTGATATTGTACTTGACCTAACTTCTCCTTAAAAATATAGAGAAGTTGAAAAAAATCGGGTCAAACGGTATCTTAATCTCCCACGATGGCAGTCTAGAAGAAATTGAATTGGGGAAGAAAAAAAAAAGAAAGTAGTTAAAAATAAAAAAATTGAAAAATAGTCAAAAGTTTTTAAAAATATAAAAAAGTTAAATGAAAAAAAAACATATTGAAATATAATATTAAAAAAATAAAAGAAAAGGTTCCCAGCGTGAGTTGAAAAGAGGTATTTGTGAAATATATTGGCGAGAAGTAATTTTTTAAAGTAGCATTCAACAACTTTTGGGCAAAGCTCATTCCATTCAATTTTATGCATTAAAATAGTTCCCTTTTTAGTAAGTACTTAATTAATATTGTGTTTGACTTAACTTCTCCTTAAAAATGTATTGAAGTAGAAAAAACCCCGGTCAAATGGTATCTCAATCTCCCACAGCGACAGTGTAGAAGCAACTGAATTTGAGAGAAAAAATTGGAAAATAGTTAAAAGTTTTTAAAAATATAAAAATTGGAAAGTAGTTAAAAAAAAATCGGTGAGGTAGCACTCAACCAAGCAACACTAAAAAAAATTATATGCATCAGCGTAACAAAAACACAGACAGACGAAAATATTACTCTAAACGTTAATGTGTGTGAGTAAATATTTGCGACGTTTAAAGAAATGAAATAAAAATATTTGGTATCATTAAATGACAATGTGGATAAAAATATTTGTGAGGTTGTGATGATTAAACAATATTGAAATTAAAATAATTGATATTGTGCTTGACATAACTTCTCGTTAAAAATTTAGAGAAGTTGAAAAAAAGCCGGGTTAAACGATACCTTAATCTCCCACAACGGCAATGTAGAAGCAACTGAATTTGGGTGAAAAAATTGAAAAATAGTTTAAAAAAATAAAATTGGAAAATAGTTAAAAGTTATTAAAAATTAGAAAATAATTAAAAAAAAATTGGTGGGGGCAAAATGGGAAATATGCCATAAGAATGATGAGGTGGCACCAACCACATCCCACCAAATAGGAAAATACAAAAATGCCCCTCATAGGGGCAAAATGGTAAAATCAGAGGGATTAATATTTAATATATAGTAAGTAGATAGATTCAGATCACCGGATTTTCCTCAGCATACATAATCTTTAAGAAACCCCTTCCTCAGCATCTTAGTGATTGTGATAGAAACTGGAACCAATCGAAAGGATTTACTTAATAACAACATGTTTAATGATAAACCTAGATTACCAAATTGTTCGGGTTTGAGGCCCTGCCGGGTGCATGGGGATCCAACACTTGAAAGCACCTTTCCTGCAAACAAATCATATCAAATAATTTGGAATAATTTTTTTCCCAAAACGCCGGAGGGAGTATAATTCTAAAAGCTTTGCCACTAAGATGCAACGGCACAAAGTTGAAATTTGTTCGTTCAAAGCCATCATAATATAGGACTTAAATTAAAACATGGCATCTAAAAATTGTAATTAATAAAAAAAAGACTACAATCGAGAAAAGGGATATAATTTATACGACCTCCAGCCCTATCAAAGACGCTCAACATCGTTGTAATAACTCAAAAAGACGATGTCGATAATCGATTTTTGTTGTGCATCTACCATAGGATCGTTGATAATATCCTCGAACATGTTGGTATATTTCAATCCATTCATACTTTTTAGTTTTTTTTTTAACATTTCAATTAATTTTTGTAAGAGTATAAATTGTTGACTTTTATTTTGCAATTTTGGTTTTTAGCTAATTAATAGATTATCATGAATACTCATATATATCATGTACTCGTCGGTATACTTGTCAAAAAAAATGTACTCGTGACTCGTGAGTGTAAATGATATATGAATTTTGGGTTAAATACGTTTTTGGTCCTTATAAAATTGGAAATTTTTAAGTTTAGTTCTCACTTAATTTTAATAGGTTTTTTAGTCCCTACAAAAAAAATTACTTCTAATTTTAGTCTCTGTTACAACAAAGTTTGTTTA
>Ga0315914_1005303_pt1 | contig 18825 bp, 13 predicted proteins | sample MpolenodulesMG_FD_203920 | JGI IMG/M metagenome (GOLD analysis project Ga0315914, IMG submission 203920) | Medicago polymorpha root nodule microbial communities from Los Angeles, California, United States - elongated nodules | ecosystem: Host-associated > Plants > Roots > Nodule | place: USA... | reverse complement strand
AAGTTATTAATTTAGTACACCTATTTTAAATTTCTTAAGTTTTTAAAATTCAAATAGGTCCTTAAAAGGACATCAATGTATTAAATTAACAACTTAAAGAAGTTAAAGACTAACCCAATATTTTTTTTCTAAGGAACCAAAATAGAAATTTGACCAAAAATATAATTCAGTCTAGTCCAGATGCAATAATTATTCAATACATCTATAATGATATTTGTTTATCATATGTAGTACTCCATTTCATAATGAGTGTCATTTTAGAAAAAAATTGTTTTAAAATGAATGTCACTTTACATTTTCAATGCAAACTTTAATTTATTTTTCCAACTTTGCCTTGAATAATTACTCTTACTTTTTTCTCTAATAAAGCAAGAGTAGCTTAATAAAAGTGATATGTCCATTAATTCTTTTTTATTTCATTTCTTAATCTATGTGCCAAAACTTTAAACGACACTCATCGTAAAACAGAATAAATAATTTATATTTTTAATTTTAAATAAAAATTGAAAATATCAAAGAATCCAATTTCTTATCTTTCTTCCTTACACCTAGTATACACACGTGGAGATGTGAACCACAAGACACAATCACACTTGCCTCTACCATCAGTTTTCTTAAATTAAAAAATTTCTCTCTCCACATATATTTTGTAGAAGTAAAAACCACCAAACTGTTTCTTTTTTTTCTCTCACTAAATTCACCATGCTCGTTCCACCACCTCCGGCCGCCGTGACTATTATAAAAAAATACAATATGATTTTTGAACGAACTCCTATATTCTTCCACATCAAAAACAACCGCCCTTTTTTTTTTCCTAAATTGAAAATTTTTAAGATTTCACAACTATTATTTTCTAACTCAGATCTGGACCGCCACGAGTGAATATTTGAAAATCCATCACCGTGTAAAGACTCATCTACATCCCTTCTACAAAACCGTACTTTTCCTTTTTCATGTAAAAGACCATTTAGAGAGTTTAGTTGGCATTCTAAGTTGAGTTGTAATGTGTGTACAGGTGATTTAAGCCAAAGTAACTGAAACAACACCAAATTATACTTAGATGACATCATAGTAGTTAGATGATGTAATTTAGTTATGAAAAGTGATTTTAAGTCTTCATTTGTCTTTAATTCCTTGACGTGGCAGTCAGCAAGCATGGGGTATAAAGGGATTTTCCACAACATATGATTTTCTTATATTAAGGGGGATATCCATCTTTAAAAAAAGTTAAATATCGAAAATTCATGGAAAATTTGCAAAGTTCATAAAAGATAGAAAATTTGAAAAGCGTTCCTTCTGGACATGTGGTTCCTGGTTAGTCATGAGAAATATTGTTTACCATGTAAGGTTGAAGTTGATAAGAAATGTCAGAATTTGAATGAAAGGATGATTTGTGGTGTCAAAGTTGGTACTCATCCAAATTCCACATCGAGTAGTTGGAATAAAAAATAAGTAGAGTTATTATAAGGAGAACTCTTTTTAGTTTTCTCCACCGCAATAACTGTGTGAGAGAGTTGGCCATTTTCTCATTGTAAATTGGCAAGTTGAACAATATTACTTTTGTTTCTTTTTTATTTTTGTGTGGGTGTACTTTTGCTTGTGTGAAGATTTCTTTTTAGGGAAATGTTAACTAGTGCCTCTGAGGTAGTGACTTTGGGGCACTAGTTAAGAACACAAAATTAGAAAGGTTGTATTGGGATATGTGAAAAAGTAAGTATTTAGTTTTTTAAAAGTTAAAAAGTTGTTGTTTCAAATAAAAAAAAATTCTATATTTAACTTCCTTAACTAGTGCCCCAGATACACTAGTTAACAAGACCCTTCGACGACTTATATGAGGATGAAGATGAACATTACATTTTTATTTCATAAAGATAAACATTTCATTCTTTCATTACTAGAAGCATAAGTTGGACAATCTAGATCAACTTAGTAATAGTTAGCGGAGTTTACGAGTACAAGTTAACACGGAAACCTTAACACTCGAATAAGAGTGTTGTTGTTCTCACATCCATTGTTTCTTAGAAACATATGGAAATTACCAAAAACCCCAATGGTAGTTAACTACCGTCGATTTTTTGTTTTGAAACCAGTGGTAGTTAACCGTTGTAATTTTTTTTTGGTCATTTCCATGTGTTTCTAAGAAACAATGGATGAGAAAACAACAATTCTCCTCAAATAAACCTAACCTGCATTTTAAAATTTAGGGTCCGTTTTCCCTCGAAACAAAAAAATAGGGCCTGTTTGTTTTAGATTTGAAAAAAAAGAAAGATTTTTCTTTGTATTTTTAAAAAATGATTTTTTTGGAATTTACTTAAAAACAACAGAAGTTGTTTCAAACTCATTTGTTGTGAGTTAAAAAGGAGATTTTCACATTCACTCAAAAATTAATTGTTAGATATTTTACATAATTCCCTCAAAAAAGATATTTTACATAATAAAAATCACATATTTTTTCAAAAATGATTTTTTATGTAAAACTATTTGAAATAGCTTTTTATTTTAGAAATTTCTTAAAATTTTATCACCCAAAAAAAATTATAACAAAATGATAATATTTAAAATGACATTTTAAGATAAACTATTCAAACGAATTTTTCATTTAAAACGCTCTTTAAAAATTTCTTTGTTAAATTCCTTTTAGCAAAAAAGATGTTACATTATAAAAATCTATTTTAAAAAAGTTATAACAAACAAAGAAGGAGGAGTTTCAGGAGGCGCCTGTGAACTTCCTGACTGACCCGCTAGAAAGAAGATCAACACCCAGGTCTGCGGATGTTATGGTGTACGAATGGGTAGGAGGAAAACATGCATGTGTAGATTTGACTGAGGTTTCACCACTTGTGGGATTAGGTGTCGGGCCTTTTACCGTAGTACAGGCAACGCTTAAAGCTGCATCAAGTAAGGTGGCCAAACACGAGAAAGCGTGTTCTGACAATCAACATGCTTTTATACAATTTGCTTTTGACACTTTCGGTTTCCTAGCACCAGAGGCTGTTGGCCTTCTACATAGAGTTCAAAAGGTCATGCATAGCAATTTCATGTCTCATAGGTCAATGAATGTTGTGTTTACGAGGATTGATTTTGTCATCCAAAAAGATTTAGCGGCGCAGCTTGTTGCCCACTTGCCTTCTATTCAAATGTAAATAATGGTTTATATAAAATATAGGCTCAAAATACAACATGTTTAAATAAAATTAGAGTGCAGAGAAATTGCACAAAAATACAAGTGACAAAATATACTTACCTCATCCATCCTTAATCAAACTGAATCAAGTTTAGATCCAACTGAATTATACCATTCAAATTTAATGTTGTTTTGTTCAGTAGCGGGTTTGATGTTTTGAACCCTCAGACTCAACCGGTTGACATGTAATATTACCTTTATTTTATTTTATTTATAAATTTTATTGCAAGATCCCTACCATAAATCTATTGTAATTACAATTATATTTTTATTAATTGCAAAAAAATGAAGTCTAATTATAAATTGACAGACCTCATTCCGTTATTCAAATTGAGAGACCTCTCAACCCTTTCACTTTTTTAATAATATGTATTTATTTTTGTGGGATAGTTTTAAGCATTTAATGACGTGTTCTATTCAAATTAACTATTGAAATTTTACAATTATTTAGAATTTAAAAAAGAGCAATGCTATATATTCTGAGGGGGAGCATCGTGAAATCATCCCGAATAAACAATCAACCAATCATAGTTCACGGTTGGGCGAAATACATGGAAGGATGGCGTAAAGCTTGGAAAGTCAACAAATAAATGTGCAATGAAAAAATGTTACATGTATTGTGAAGGCTTCGTTGTATCTAAATTCGTTGTTGTGGCGGAGTTTTTCGAGGGGAGAGTGGATTTGTGGTTTTTCTAAGGGGTTGGGAGCTTGTAGTGCATATGTTGCAGAGCTTTGGGGGGTGTTCGGAGGTTTGAAGTTGGCTAGATTGCGTGGTTTTTATAACATGGAGCTCCATATTGATTCTTGGGTAGTAGCTTCGACACTTGCTTTAGGGGAAGGAGGAACTGCAGATGGTTGGAGCTTACTGCAAAATATTAGAAGATTGTGGAGTTGGAGTGGGAGATCAAGATTCGGCATACGTATCGTGAAGCAAACAAATGTGTTGATGCGTTGGCGAATATGACATGTGATAGAGTTTATTTTTTAATGTTATATGAGCATTGTCTTGCTCAGATTAATTTATTATTTTTAACTGACTCTGTTGGTATTTCAACTCTGCGTTTTATTAAGCGGTAGTTCTCTCTTTTTTCCAGGCCAAGGCCCTCTTCTTATAAAAAAAAAGAAGCTGTATTTAGCATTTCAGTTTTAAAAAATACTTGATGACGTGTAAACTCAACCCAACTCATGAATTCACTTGGTTTGATTTTAGTGTTTAAACCACAAGACCCCTACTAATATTCACATAAATCACCATTATAATATATTTTTACTATGTAAACTAATAAAATGTCAACATTGTTAATGTTACGACACTTAAAAGACCTATTGAGAAAAAAGAAAAGGAAAAAACGATAAGGAACTATTTCCTAACAATAAAATTATAATTATAAGAATTTCGTTAAAAAAAAAAAGAAGATAAAGAACCATATCAGAGTTGTTTGCTTGTAGATCAGTTTAGTTTTATTTATGCATTTTGCTTGCAGAACAATTTTATTTTTTTGAGTGGATTTGCTTGTAGAGTTCATAGTTGCTTTTCTCTCTTCTTCCACATAAAATATGGATTCCAAACATATGGTGTGTTCAACTAAATTTGAAATTAGATTCAGTCAATTGATATCTGCAAAAATTAAAGAAATAATTTTTAACCGGAACGAATCAAAGAGTGTGGATCTTCTTTTCTTCTTTTGTATGCGTGAAAGAAATTAGTTACAGTGTTAGGTTTTAGATACCTGTTTGGTACTCCTTTTGATCTTTGACCTCTCAAGATGTACTATTGTATACGTAAAAAAAATGTACTACTATCCTTTCCCTTGTACATCCAAGACTTTGTTTAACTATTTGCGTTGATTTTAGAGGGTAGATGAAAAATGCTCTAATACGTCATATACGTAAAAGTTTTTCCTAGGTTACTAAAAAAATTATGGTTATTTATCCAACCATCAATAAAAGTCAACCACATAAATAAATGGCTAAATACTTCTCTTAATCCTTCAAGACATTATATGTTTATAATAATAAATTAATCATTTAAAGTTTTTTTTATTATCAATTGGTCTTGTAAGTTTTTTTTTTTACAAATTGATATTTTAAGTTATAGAATATTTACGGTGTCATCTATTTTTTCTGTCAATTTTGTTAAAAAGTGTTTATGGACATTGAGATGGTAGGTTCAAAAATATTTATGACATCAAACATGATTACTTACACATATTTTCTTCTTTGTTTTTGAATTCAAACATGATTTTACAATAAATATTTCATCAACAATATTATAAATCAAGTAATCGATCAATTTGTTCTAAATCAAAACTGAATAACACACCTATGAATCATAGTTTTGAGAGTGGTGAATTCAGACATATGAACTTAACATTAAACGTCAACATAAACATTTTTGAACTAAGTTTGATAAAAATAAGATAACGGTGTAAATATTTATTATGACTTAAAAAATCAATTTATAACAAAAAATAAATAAATAGTTAACTTGTTATAATCGTCTAACTTTGAAAACCGCATATAATTAACTTGATTTTTTTAAAGAATGATTAACTTGTGAGTATCACTTACAACTTTATTTATGTAGCAAATTTTTACTACTGTTGAATAAATTACCCGCCTCAGAGGTAGTCAATTCCCTCAAAAAAAGGAGAAGGTAGTCTAGATCTAGAGAGAGAAAGGTTACAACCTCAACTAACTACACCTGAAATGAGCAAATGGCTCATTTAATTTAGGATGGAGGGAGTGAGCAACACAAACATTAGTTAATGGAACTAGAAACAATGAGGTTTGTGATTAGAAAAATATCAAACGATAGGTGGTGTCTCGTTCAAAGTAGAGTTTTTGTGTATGTTTTTTACCGATTGTGAAGAAAAAAGTCATAAGATCAAAAAATTTAAATGCTTGTGGTTCATTTAAGTTTGGATGGTTTTTTTAAAAAAAATTATATCTGATCCAATTGTATGCGGTTTATCTTAGACCGTTTTCTAGATATTCAAAACTATTTTGTGAAAAAATCTATTAAAATTAAGAAATATCATAAAAACATGGTAAAAATAATAGGTATGATGCAAAAGGTAACATATAGTATGCTAAAAAATCAATAATTAAGAATTGAAATAATCAATTATATTTGAAATATATGAATTAGTAAAAAAGCTGGATTAAATTTAACTAATAAGATTATTAAAAAATATAAAACAACAAATAACATATATTCCTTCAAAAAGAATAAAAAAAAAACATATATCAATGCAATGTCTAGATTTTGTTGTGAAAAACTTATTACTAGATATTTCATGGGTAAAGCCCATAAATTTGAACTCTACAAGTTCACAACAACATTGATTGATGAGTAATTCAACCAACAAAAATACTGAAATTGTTGAGGAAAGTGTTGTGATCGGGGTTCGAACCACAACTCTTCCACATATATATATGTGAGTTTCTAATGATAATTGTAATTTCGTCTATATAAAAAAAAAAAACCAATGCAGTATTTTATACAAATAAACAAAGTATCAAGTTTGCGTATACTACTGGTTTTGGTTCAATTAGATTTTAAGAAAGAAATCTAACATTTGGACTGGTTCGAGCAGATGTTACCTAAGCATATCTGATAAAATTCAATTTTATGCAATTTATAATATTTTAATTAGAAAAGCTAACAATTAGTCTTTGGACATTTGATAAAAAATTTAAAATGAAAGTTTGATCTTATGATTTCTCATTTCAATGCATTGAAATGTTAAAAATATCATTTTTTTCACACAAAAATTATCAATTTTTAACAAGTGTCTTAAGCAAAACCTTCTTAATTAGTTTTGATGTCAATACCCTAAATTCCTAAGGAGAAATTGGCAGGGGATAGGATATATTGCGTCGGTGATAAAGTAAGTAGCTATGGAGGATTGGTGAGTTAAAGATGCTAGAAAGGCAGTCTGTAGACTGTACTGTACTAGCCAGGAAGAGAGAGAGATGGGACGATGACCTAGGGACATTTTGGGAAGTGCAAAGCATCATTGAGGAGAGTCTATCATTGTTTTGGCGTATATGAAGAGAGAAGGTAGTGGAAGTGAAGAGGGAAAAAGTGGTGGGGTACATGTCCTATGTGGTCAAAAGAAATAATATTGACTCAGACAGACCCTTTGACTGTCCCTTAGTGAAGTGAGTGAGAATGGAGGAGGAGGTGCAGCACTCTCTGCCACCCTCTGTCTCATTTGTCAGTAACACCTTTCCCCCTTCACTCCGTGGTACTCCACTAGACCATTCCCAAAATTGCCCATGCATCAAATGCCCTTCTTTATCTACCCTAAATTCCCCCATTAACTAAACACTGTTACTTCATCACTCTTTTCCCAATTATATGCCTACCTCAACAATCTCCACCACATACCCGTTACCCATCTTCCTACCACATACCCTTTTATCCATCCTCCTATTCATATTAGTATTACAAATAATTAACTAATTGTGTAATACTCTCTCTGTTTCAAAATGTAAGCAGAAATGAGTCAATATAAATTGATGTATCTAATCTAATGTAAATTTTGAACAAAATACATTAACTTTTATTGATCAATTTTAACTTACATTTTGGAACTGAGGAAATAGTCTCTTTGAATTTGTGTTTATCGATAGAGTTTAATGATTCGACTCTGTGAATATTTTATGTGGAATTTTGAGACTAATCTTAGCTAGAGTTTGATCTTAGGTCATCACATTTTTCCCTTCTTATGTGTGTTTCTTTTGAGTATGTTGACTATCAGACTAATAAAAAAAAAAAAATTGAGGTTGACTAGCACAATATTATAAGGAAAATACTCAAAGTTTGCTTATATATGAAGTACAAAACTAATTTGCAAACTTATTATACAACTAACTTAGTACAACTGAGTTAGTCTAAAACCAAATATAGTCAATACCCTTTTCAAAACAAGGAAGACAAAAGGATAAAAACAAACCAAATGAAAACAATTTTATGTCCAAGACTAGTACACACACATATCTCATGAAGATTCATCCGTTTAGAGAAAGAAACAAAGTAATACATTAATTAAATTAAATTATGTACACAATAATCACCGGATCAATACCGTGTCTGTCTCAATGAACAAGTAACACAGGGACACTAGGATTGGTTTCACCATCAAAGAATGGAACATATATATACCATGCATCAAGTGAAATCAATTGGTGAAAGTGACTTAAAAATACTAGACTCCAATTGAATTATAAGTGGGTGAAAGAATGCATGACCAATAAATATTATACGATTTTCTAAATCACACAATAATAAACTATAAGATCGATAAACTAGCATATATTACTTAATATTTATCTTTGGGCATGGTGTTCAGAATTAATGAATGAGTGAATGGCACCGGAAAGGTTGCTAACAGCGGCGACAAGGGTGGCGATACCTTGCCGGTGAACTTCGTTCCGAGATTCCTCCATTTGAATCCGTCTTTGTTCAAGCTCAATCAATTCACGGTGCCGTTTTTCCTTCTTCTCTTCACATCTTCTTAGAGCTCTTGCCAACACTGATGCACTTCTCATTATGCTTGAACCAAGGTTCTTAACTTTCCTACGTTTTGATTCTGAGCCACCATCATCTTCATCATCATCCTCACTCTTCTCTGAATCTGACGATTCTGTTCTCTCTACAATTAAACATAAAAAAATTCCACAACACAATCACAAAATTCATCACATCATTAGTTACAAGGTTCATGTTAGAGCTACAATTACATTGCATGAAATGATAAATAAAATAAAAGGATATGTAACAAATACCAATGATCTTGTGAATTAAGAAATAGTAAGCATGAAATAAAAAATGTCCCATTCATAAAATAAAAAACGATCCCCAAAAAATGCCAAGATGGAATTAATGAGAGTATTTAATTTGCATGAGTTTGCTTATATAATATGACACATGAAATAGTATTGGTTATGCATTGGCTACGTGGAAAACTGACAACCTTTTTTTTTAATAAAATAATTTAGAGTAAGATTAAGGATTTTGTTAGGATGAAGGATTGTGTTGATGATTACACCCAGAGGGATTAAGTAACTGAGAATCTATATTCTTGGATAGCCCACAAAATCCATGACAATCATGAGGTGGTACCCTTTCACACACTGGTCTGCATGATTGTACTGTATACCCTTTATTTATTTTATTTTTTCTCATTAATGTTTTCAAACAAAAAAATAATAAAAACCAAAAAATAAACAAAATTTCCTAGTTTGTTTAATGGGAAGAAGAATCTTTGTGCAGTGAAGCAACGTGGTCTAAGATACCACCAATAACACCACATAATCTCTTCATGAACCGTCTGATGCAAATTAATCACTGTTTGATCAAACGGTCAGAAAACTATAACAGATAGAAACCGTATTTTAAATAGCATGGAACTGACTGTACCATATTATTTGAACAGAGAAAAATATAAAAAAAGATGAAAATGGGTCCCATTAAGTGTGACAGAAGTTGCAGACCCTGCAAGTTTGACCGATAATAACCCACACACAACACAGCATCCAAAAACTGTTAATAACAAAAATATTACTATAAAATAAAGAAAAATGCTAACATATAATACACCAGAACATTGTTAGTAAGTAAAATTATGTTGAAATTTGTATAGTTAAATTTTTAAAAATGTAAAATATAAATTTTTAGTACAATTTTTTTTTCTTATCAAGTGCCTAATATCACTAGGGCACTAGTTAATATTGACCCTAAAATGAAATATAAAAATAAAGAAAGTGTTTGAGCTGTGAAGCAGGATCACATTGATGATTACTCTGCATTACCTGAAACCGCCGGAGTAGTGGAGCTGGCCGGAGCATGTGATGGTGGAGGAGGTTGTTGTAGTGGAAGTGGAGGAGGAAGTGGTGGAGGTGGTGGTGGAGGAAGAAACTGTGTTTGAAGTGGTAGTGCTGGTAATGGTGAAGAAGCTAATGTAACCAAGCCTTGTTGCTGATGTTGTTGTTGTGGAGTGGGGTTGTTTCTTTGTGATTGTTTCCTTTGAAGAACTTCACTTATAGCTTGATAAACTTCAAAAACCATATTGGAAGGAAGATTCTGTTCTTTACGTTGTTGTTTATTGAGAATCCAATAAGAAGGAAAATGATCTTTGTTGTTATTGTTGTTGGGTGGTGATGATTCTGATTTGGATTCATAATCACGAACTTTTTTGTAATCACGAAGTAAGTTATCCCATTTATCATTACATTGATTCTGGCTTCTCAAACAACCATGGCTCCAACAATAGTTTTCCACCCATTTCCATCTCAGTTCACCACTGCTCCTGCTGGTGCTGCTGCTAGGGCTTGCAATGGAGGTGACATGTGTAGTGTTTGGTGATGATGATGATGGGGTTGAGGTTGATGTTGAAGTGTTTCTTAGTCTACGTTCATCGTCTAGTTTCTTGGCTGTGATGAGGATAAGTGTTTCTTGGATTGTCCAATTACCTTTACGGTATTCTCTGGAGGAGGAGGAGGAGGGTGGTTGAGGTGGTGGTGGTGGTTGTGGTTGTGCAGTGGTGATGCTGTGGATGAGTGGTAGATTGTGTTGGTCGGTTAGGATTGATGGATGTGGTAATGGGGTGGTAGAAGTGGAAGGATCAGACATTGTTTAGATTTGGCATGAGATTTGATGAGTGAGATAGTGAATGAATGAAGGAATTAATGAGTTTGATTTTTGGTTGGGTTGGGTTGTGTTTGTTTGTACTATTGTTATACTTCTTGTATTGTGTGTGGGAATGTGCTTATTGTGTGGTGGTGTTGAAGTTGTTTTGAGAAGTGAAAAGGGAGAGTGAGTGAGATTTGTTTTGTTTTGAGGAATGGAAATTGGAATGGAGTGGTACTGTGGTAGTAACTTTGTTGTGTTGTGGCTTGTGAGAGTGGAAATTGAAGAATGAGTTTTCTTTTTTCTTCTAGGTGAAGTCTAACATGAGGGCCCGTTTAGGTACCTCATCACATGAGGGAGTTCTTTTTAACGGTGAGATTAACCCAATAGATTGGATCTGTTCCACCTCAGCAAGAGAGCGCATGCACCTCTCCACACTCAACCCAAACATATCATACATTCTCTGCATGTGATTTTTCAGCAGTCTACAATTCTCTTTCCTCTCTATTGTCTTCTGTTTCTCTCTTTACATTTCTTCCAATTTCACAACCCAATGGCCTGACTCCGCTACCGTCCGTCCGCCGCACCGCCGCCGTCCAAGATGCCTCCACCATTTTAAAAGCCATCACAGTTTTCAGCATATGAATATATTAAAATTCTTATAAATATATTAAATTACTGAAGCAAACAAATTAATTCAGTTTTATCAATAATTCATTCTTTGTTTACAATTTGAGTGAGATTTCTCTTGTGTGAATAATTGTTTTTCAAATTGAAATGGGATCTTGTTATTGAATGTTGAATCGAAACCCATAAGAAATTACCATGTAAAAAGTTGTTACTTCCGTGAAAAAGAGATTCGACGGGCAAAGAAGATGAGTTTAAGAAAGAAATAAATAATTAAAAAAATATGGACAATGTGTGTCTCGAACCAACGTCCAAGAAGAAGGAGAGGGAGTTTACCATATGAACCACGCTTACACATTTTCACTATCGGGTTTGCAATGTTTAAAATTACATTAACTGTATTGAATTGTCATCAAATCATTCAATTTTTTAAAGGAATCATTTAATGCATCATTTAATTCATGTTAGCATGGATTTATATATAGTATAAAACTTGTGTCTTTTTTTTTTTTTGGTACAATAAAACTTGTGTCTTACATAGACATAAGTCTAAATAAAATTTATATGGACACATATATGTTGATAATAAAATTTAAATTTTTCAAAAAAAAATTAAATTAGAAATTATATTAAGTCATGAGACTAAATTATTTCATTTATAAATTTTATCATTTATGTGAGTCTAATTTTTTTATTTTTTTATTTTGGGTTGTGTCAAACTAAGCATTTCTCATATAGTAAAAGTTGGAATTTCACGTAATGGAATCTTCGGTTTAAATCGATCTAACAAATTATTTCTTCAAAAACCTAGTCAACTTGGAAGCACACATGTCGCACGACTGAAATGAGGCTATGTCACAAATAACAACAACAACAAATATAATCACAAACCGTTAAATACGACGTTTATAGACTCAGAAGGATGTTGGAACTTGAATTTCTCGTATCGAATTCCCGGAGGTAAGTCGATCGGACGAGTCTAAGGAGGTCATTTTGAAATTAACTAAGAATTTTCGATTTCTGCATCCTTTAAGGTCTAAGGAGGTAATTTTGAACAATTGGATCGAGTGTACCTTATCCCAAAAATTTATATTAACACACATGCATTAAGGATAAAATTTTAAAAAAATGATATTAAGTGATGTGACTAAATTATTATTTTTTAAAAAATGTATCATCATTGTTGACTAGTTTAGGTCCCCGGAGTAAACTAGTTCCTAAGTTGACTAGTTTTCGAGTGGATAGTTCGTCCGGATGACGTACCTCTGGAAATCCGGTCTGAGAAATTCAAGTTTCTGCATCCTTTAAGGTATAATGAGGCCATTTTGAACGGTAGGATCAAGTGTACCTTTTGCCGTTCAGATTGTAGGCACGTTTAGGTCCCCGGAGTAAACTAGTTCCTATGTTGACTAGTTTCTGAGGGGATAGTTTGTCCGGATGACGTACCTCCAGGAACCCGATCTGAGAAATTCAAGTTTCTGCATCCTTTAAGGTCTAAGGAGGTCATTTTGAACGGTCGGATCGAGTGTACCTTTTGCCTTCAAGATTGTAGGCACGTTTAGGTCCCCGGAGTAAACTAGTTCCTAAGTTGACTAGTTTCCGAGTGGATAGTTCGTCCGGATGACGTACCTCTGGGAACCCGATCTAAGAAATTCAAGTTTCTGCATCCTTTAAGGTCTAATGACGTCATTTTGAACGGTCGGATCGTGTGTACCTTTTGCCGTTCAGATTGTAGGCACGTTTAGGTCCCCGGAGTAAACTAGTTCCTATGTTGACTAGTTTCCGAGGTGATAGTTCGTCCGGATGACGTACCTCCGAGAACCCGATCTGAGAAATTCAAGTTTTTGCATCCTTTAAGGTCTAATGAGGCATTTCGAACAGTCGGATCGAGTTTACCTTTTGCCGTTCAGATTGTAGGCACGTTTAGGTCCCCGGAGTAAACTAGTTCCTATGTTGACTAGTTTCCAAGGGGATAGTTCGTCCGAATGACGTACCTCCGGGAACCCGATCTGAGAAATTCAAGTTTCTGCATCCTTTAAGGTCTAATGAGGCATTTTAAACGGTCGGATCGAGTGTACCTTTTGTCGTTCAGATTGTAGGCACGTTTAGGTCCCCAGAGTAAACTAGTTTCTATGTTGACTAGTTTCCAAGGGGATAGTTCGTCTGGATGACGTACCTCCGAGAACCCGATCTGAGAAATTCAAGTTTCTGCATCCTTTAAGGTCTAAGGATGTCATTTTGAACGGTCGGATCGAGTGTACCTTTTGCCTTCCAGATTGTAGGCACGTTTAGGTCCCCGGAGTAAACTAGTTCCTAAGTTGACTAATTTCCGAGTGGATAGTTCGTCCGGATGACGTACCTCCGGGAACCCGATCTGAGAAATTCAAGTTTCTGCATCCTTTAAGGTCCAAGGATGTCATTTTTAACGATCGAATCGAGTGTATCTTTTGCCTTCCAGATTGTAGGCACATTTAGGTCACCGGAGTAAACTAGTTCCTAAGTTGACTAATTTCCGAGTGGATAGTTCGTCCGGATGACGTACCTCCAGGAACCCGATCTGAGAAATTCAAGTTTTTGCATCCTTTAAGGTCTAAGGAGGTCATTTTGAACGGTCGGATCGAGTGTACCTTTTGCCTTCAAGATTATAGGCACGTTTAGGTCCTCGCAGTAAACTAGTTCCTAAGTAGATTAGTTTCTGAGTGGATAGTTCGTCCGGATGACGTACCTTCGGGAACCCGATTTGAGAAATTCAAGTTTCTGCATCCTTTAAGGTCTAATGAGGTCATTTTAAACGGTCGGATCAAGTGTACCTTTTGCCGTTCAGATTGTAGGCACGTTTAGGTCCCCGGAGTAAACTAGTTCCTATGTTGACTAGTTTCTGAGTGGATAGTTCGTCTGGATGACGTACCTCCCGGAACCCGATCTGAGAAATTCAAGTTTCTGCATCCTTTAAGGTCTAATGAGGTCATTTTCTATGTTCACGTGGCTCCAACATTTCCCTCCATCTCATTTTCACCTATTTCACATGGCTACAACATTCCCCCCCATCTCATTTTCACTATACCCCAAATTAAAAAGCACCTAATTTCCCTTTTATTCTTTTTCCCCCAAATCAAAACCTAAAACTATTTTATCTCTTCTTTCGCATGCCGCTGACAATCTTCATAATCATTGGATATATTTTAATCTCATTTATGATATCCAGAACATAGAAAATATACATCTATGTTGCCCATCTAACTATATTTTGAATGAATGCTGTGTTAATTTAGCAGAAACACTTTAGTTCTTTACAGTTCTTTTGATTCTTTTTTCATCATTTAATAATATGGTGTTCTGTAATTTCAAATTATCTATGTGATCAAACTTTTCATCTCTAATTTAGCTCTAAATTTAATGTGAAGAAGTTGGCCAATTGTTAGTGGGTTGGTTATTGTCCTGTTGATTACTTCTAGTGTCTCTGATTGCATTAGTGATATTTGAACTTTATATGCATAATGAATTTTTATTTTTGGTTTTGCAGATCCAAAAGCTCCTAGTTTGAGGAAACTTGAAAATTCGTTTTTGATCTATCCCGTGTTGGTGTTTGCAAGGTTATAATACTTCATTACTCTGTCTATTATCAATCTATCTGACATTTCTTGGATTAGGCTTGTATATGCATATAAAATTATACTACAAGTTGTGCTGATTTATTATTATAATGTCTAATGGTATCTATTTGGTTGGGTATTATTATAAAATTATACTACAGTTAGAGGTTGGATAAGTTGGAGGATACTCTACCAAAGGGAATTTGGTTGGGTTTTTATTTCAGTGACGTGTGTCCGGTACTTCTTTTACTCATTATGTTTGTACTTGACTTTAATATCTTTTTGACCATATAATTTTGCTTCTTTTTGAGCTTATAGGGTGATGGCTATCTAGCTTGTGATGTTTGTGTTTCGCCCTGCATATGGTTTTTGTTTTCTTCCTGTAGTATTATTTGATATAGAGCTTCATGTTGTATTGTTTTCTGATTTGATAGAGTTTCGAAAGTTGGAGAGGTTCTGGTTTTTCTTACTTCTTATTCTCCAGTTTTATTGTTGTGGTTATTATGCCGCCTTTAAACTTTCCCTAAAGTGAAGGCTAATGAAATGATGGAATGTCTATATTTTTAGTAATTTTACTGCAGGTTGTTTTTCAAAGTCAAGTTTAATGGCTATATAAATATATTATAGTATGTAGATCATTTCAACCAATTTGGAGTAGAACCGGAAGACTTTACAATAAACTTTTGAGCTAATATAGTAGAATTACAAAGTACAAACGCATAAGAATTACTAATTGCTGTAATTTGATGAACTGCGTATATAGTCAATTGAAAACATTCCACTTGTATTTGCTGAACTGTTGTAGGATGTTATGATCTATTGTCATTTGGAGAATGAATTTGAAAATGATGTATATGACTTGTTTAATTTGTGATGCATATGGTTTGGATTTGGTTACAAGACTTTATTTTTTGAAGTAGCTTATAGCTTGAACCTTTGTCTGCTTATGCACATCAAATGGAGCAGCAATACTCTGCAGCTAATCTTTTAGATGATTCTGGTATGTCATGCAGGCGTATATCGTACGTGGTTGCTATGAATCACAGACACGGATCATGTGCGTCGTTGTTAGATAATTGTGTTGGTGTCCCCGAGATTGTTTGATGAGGTAATTGATGGTTCCTTCTTTTGGCTGGTTTGGATTTTTAGGTGTGGCCGGTTCTGGATTGGAGGTGCAGCTGCTGTCATGACAGATTGGCTGCTCCTGCTGTGCTACCTCGGCTTCTGTCATGAAAGCATATGTTTTTGACCGCAAGTGCTGGTTTTTGAGGTTGTCGTTATGCATTTTCTTTAGCATTCAGATGCTGTTTGGTTTTTAGGGGGCTGCCGGTTTTGGGTGCTTGTAGGGAGAGCAAGGTGGTTGTGCTATGGACTGAATTCCGATGTTTACAGCGTCATAACTTTCGCTGTTTTTTTGTTTTGTCCTTCTTTTGGGGGCACTTTTGCCGTTTTTCGGGGGTTTTTTATTTTTGATGTTACGCCTATATGCGGCATCGTTGTTTGTTCCTCCTCGTTGTTTTTGATAATAACATTCAGTTTCAATAATATTTGTCGGTTAAAAAAAAAAGTACATTAATGTGATCTTATAACATTTGATATATTTTTTAAAAAATTGCCTTAATATAATTCAAATAAAACTGGAATATTAAACTTTTTTGAACAAACTGGAATATTAAACTTATTTGAAATATATCTAAAATAATATGATTTTATTTAGGTTTTAATATTGAACTCGTCCCAAATTCGTCTTAAACTAGTATTAACTTGCTTAGCTTGCTTCTTTGATTCATATGAAATATGTCTGAAAAATAGGGATGAAAACTTGGTAAGTATGGAAAGACCTTTTTGTAACGAATTTTGGTCGAACTGACTAATTGTGTCAAATATAATCAATTTAACTTATGTCGAATATCCTAATTGTCGAAATTCAAAATTAATGTTCATTCATAGTTCAATTGGGCTATCTATTCGATGATCATAAGGAAGATGAACACAATTTTTTGAAGGGATAATTTGTTGGATTAACTTAAATTCCAATTTCTACTTCGTGGGAATTGCTTAGTTGGACACAATCCAAAATAATTTTTTTTTTGTCACACACAAAAATGATAAAATTTAAAGAGAAATAATTTAGTCTCAACACTTATCATTTATATTCTTTAAAAAAAAACTTAATATCATTTATATTTTAAATTTTAACATTAATAGATGAATTCAAATCAAAACACGAATTAATTAATGATTATTTGATTTAATTCAAAACAAATAATAGACATTAAATAATTTCAAAATCTGAAATTGACATAAATGCATGCTTGTTGCAGTGAAGTTGGTAAGGATTGTTTACAACTCTTGGTCGTGGGTTCAAGTCACGCGTTGCCAAAATTTGTTTTTTATTTCCTATTTTTTTTATGCTCATCTTCTTCGCCCGTTAATTCTAAAACAGGTTGTTTTGATCCGCGATTCGACCCGACCGGATCTTCCTCGGTACACAGTGAAATTCAACGATTTTTACGTAGTTTTTAACGGAATTGAAAGACCTTTTTTGTGTACAAAGACAGATGAAGGGGACAGATTTTTGTTGTACTTGGAAGTGAATCATAAGCAGATAGTGTATGGTATGTTTTGATTGAGTGTGGAAAGGTGCATGTACTCTCTTGCTGAGGTGGAGCAGATCCAATCCATTGCCTTAATCACACCCGTTAAAAACACTCCCTCATGTCATGAGGAACCTAGACGCTCCCTTGTCCTAGCCGTCACCTTTCTTCTATGGTAAAAAGTAGTAGTAGGTGAATGATTTACAGCATTTGGTTATGGAAAGGTGCCACGTGAGTAGTATAGTGAAGCAAAGACTCATTGCACGTGGCTACACTGTGTAACTGGATGAGTGGGACTCTTTCTTTGTGTGCCCTAAAGACTAACTGAAGATGCATCAATTATGATCCGTTTCTGTGAGGAGTTTTTATTTATTTTTATTTTTTTTTAGCTTTTGGATGGAGGGGAAATGAAAATCATGATAGGGAAGTATACATAGACCAAGGGAAACACAGTTGATAATTTGCAATTGAATTAAGGAACTTTGATTAATAATAAGATAAAGGTTTTGTTCAATTAAAATGATCTCGCTATGAAGATCATGAAAGTGATCGAAGTACTATGGGTTTTTTAATTCAACATTTACTTGTGAACTTTTGCGGTTGAGTTCAGTTAGAGTGATCTAACTAAATGGTTGGAGAGTACAAACTACGGATCAAAGCTGTTAAAAAAATTTTGACATCACATTTTCATCTAAAACTTTGAGTTATTGAGTATATAAAAACTTTAAGTTATTGAGTATACAATATGAGTTACATACTCTTTATTTATGATCTCTCATGTGAAGAAATAAATATACGAAGAAATTTAAAAAAATATAAATAATTAATGGTGGTGGATCTACTTAATGATAAAATTCATTATCTATTTTTTTCAAGTGTCTCTTTCTATGTGACATTCTCTATTTACTTTAAACAAAGAGCGGTGCTATTTCTCCGGACAAATTTTATCCCGAGTCTATCCCAAACAGTTGTTGACCAATTACAATTGTTTTTTGCCAGAAATCAAGGAGGAAGAGTTGTTAAAGTTAGGAAAGGTACATGGAGAATACACGCTCGTGAAATTCTCGCTATACATTGTGTTGGGATAACAAGCATTTCCTTTAAACAAATATAGAGGATTCTTACTCATATAATATACTTCTTATATATATATATATATAAATATATATATATATATATATATAT
>Ga0315914_1005302_pt1 | contig 18825 bp, 10 predicted proteins | sample MpolenodulesMG_FD_203920 | JGI IMG/M metagenome (GOLD analysis project Ga0315914, IMG submission 203920) | Medicago polymorpha root nodule microbial communities from Los Angeles, California, United States - elongated nodules | ecosystem: Host-associated > Plants > Roots > Nodule | place: USA... | reverse complement strand
TACGAAAAATTATTGAAATAAAGAAACAAGAGTACAAAAAATAGTTTTGGTTGAAGAAATTACTCGATAAGTTGCATTGCTTTCATTGTAAAAATTACGGCATAAGGTCCACTCTGCTTGAAATATTTGCAGATATATCACGTGGAATTTGCATCTGGACCCAACTGAAGGTTGAAGTCCTTGTGGTCGGTCACTCCACTTCATCTTTTCTTGACATTATGCCCTTCTTTTTATTTTTGTGTGGCACTGAAATTAAATTGATTTAATCACAAAATTGTGGTTTAAAAGTTAGAATACTACTTGTACCAAAAAAAAAAAAAGTTAGAATAGTACAAATTTGATCTCATTCTAATGTTCCGATTTCCGTCTCTTTCCAAAGATTACAGACAGTAGACAGTGGTGGATTTAGCCAAGAAACATCATTAGCAAAAGAACCTTTGAAAGCAAGATAACAGTGTTTCGAATTTTTATTATACCTTGCCGCCCCACCCACGTGTCACTGTTCAATGGATTCTCAATAGTTTTCTTGTTGAATCTCATGAAATATCTCTCTCTTACACAGTTCTTTTCTTGGTTTAATCGTAATATAAGACCAACTTATTATATTAATAGATGTCTATGTCACTTTGTTGAATTTGTAATTTCCCTTTTTCTAGTTTTTGGGAAACAGTTTTCAACTTATTAATTTCTTTCTATAAGATCCTCACTTGGTTATTCCGACCAAGATTAATTTTAAGGTGTAGAATTGAATCTCACATATTTGAATGTTGTTAAGTGGAATTAATTCTTTTTCTATTATTGATTCTTTGAAGTTAGAATTTGTAGTTTTTATTGAAGAATTGATTTTCACACACCAATTTATAATTCACCTCATTTTTATATGCATGTATCTAAACACGGTTCTTTTTTAGTCAGACCAAAATCAGTTCTACAGAATCAATTATCCTCACCTTACAACCAAACACACGCTAAATCTAGTCCTTTTTCTTGACATTGTTTGAGAATTGAAATTAAGAGTAGTTTATAAACAATACTTATACTCTAAATTCTACGGACGTCTTTTACAAATGATAAAACTGTGGAGACATACACAAGACACAAAGTGGACAATACCTCAAAAACAATATTGTGACTTGAGATCGGAACATTGACATGCAAGGTAGAGGTCAAACATAAATCATGCTCAAGGACCAACAAATGCTATAGCTCTTTAACTTCAAATTAGGGGCTACTGTTCTAATACCCCAAAGAGTCTTATATACTTAGCTTGTGTTTGGTTACCCGGTGGACCATCGTTGCCTCACGTTTGCTACTCTTTTCACCCTAAAATTGTAAAACTATTATTTGTAGCTTCTCTCAATGAGACTTTGTACCGGTGATTTCTCCATTCACCAAACATACACTTAAAAATAGATGCTAAAAAGAATTTAGAAACTGTGAGTACTCATTATAAAGCCAAAGTGAACAATTCCTTAAAACTTGAAGTCTAAACAATTAGTTTCCATAACTCGATTTTGGATCTCTCGATAGATCCAACGATCTCAATAACATGGGTAAATTTTATCATTGTAGAGTTAGTAGTTTTTAGAGTTCTTATTATTAACGCTTATTCTAACTTTCATAGTTGATCCCTTCACTAATTAATTTTGGGATTCCTTACTCATCGAAAAATCCAAATAAATATGAACAAATCATCAAATGATGATCACCTAGAATTTTTATTTGACAGAACACCTAGAATTATTCTATATAGCTACACATTAGTCTTTTAGCCATCTTTATATGCCTCAACTTGTTTCTTAAAGCTCCTTTTATGTTTCTAAATTACAAGTTGTAAAAAAAGAAAGACGTTAAAATAGGTAAAAGAAGCACAATGCATGTGGTCCTATTCAACATTCCGTGTCTATTCTTCTTTCTTGCTTCCAAAAAAATCCCGTGTGCTTAACCGCTTAGTCCACCCTATGAGCATAATTTGTGGACCAACGTGCGTCATCTTAGTACTCATTTTTACCTTAGAAAAAACGCGATATGTGTGAACACACACGCATACATTGCTGCTCCGCTATGCTATATAAATAAATAAATAATATTATAATACAATAAACATTAGGGAATGATCCTCTGAAACATATAGTCTAGCTAAGTAGCCATCAACACATTCTTAAATACTAAGATCACAACACACAAAGGTTGAAGTGTAGAAAAACATCTCATATCTATGAGGGTGTTTCCTAGGTTCAAGTTTTTGTCAAGAGCAGTAGTTCATGAGGAAAATGAAGGTGAGCATAATTTGGAGAGAAAGAGATATCCTATTGTAAATGAAGGAAGTTTGTGTACATCATCATCACTAACAGTTTGGAAAAAATCCCTTGTAATTAATTGTAAAGGATTCACAGTCATAGATTCATGTGGAAACCTTGTGTATCGTGTTGACAATTACTCCTTGCACCCCCATGAAGTTGTTCTTATGGATGCTTCAGGAAACTCTCTTCTCTCTATGCGCCGCCAAAGGGTATCAATCTTTCTTATGCTTTTACTGCTTTCAGCCTTGCTTGATAGTACATAAGATTGGTTGTGTTTTGTTAACAACATTCAACACTCTTTTATAGTTTAAATTAAAAAATGACATGTTGTGATTTGATTGCAGAAGCTTGGATTAGGAGATAGTTGGTTTGTGTATGAAGGAGAAACTGGGAACCATAGTACGAGAAAAACAGGCAAGTTGGAAAGGTCAAGAAAGAGTCCAGTTTGTTGTGTAAGGAAGAGTGTAAATATTTTAAACGGCAATACCAATGTTCAGGCATATGTGCACCGTGTAGCTTCTGACTCGGATAAACGACAAGCGGCATTTACGGTTGAAGGTTCCTATGCACGAAGAACGTGTAAGGTGTTGGATGAGAGCAAGAGAGCAGTAGCTGAACTCAAGAGAAAGGAGACCAATACAAAAGACGTGTCTTTTGGGATTGAAGTTTTTCAGTTAGTTGTTCATCCAGGGTTTGATCCTGGTTTTGCTATGGCACTTGTTTTAGTACTTGATCAGATGTTTACATAACACACTTCATGAGTAATAATAATATATTTCCAATTCTGTTTTTATGTATCTCGCATACCATTGAAGAGCATTTTAAATAGGAAGAAGAAAAACAATTGCAATAGTCCTGTTTTTTTTACGAGAAGGATTTGAACTTTGTATTCCAAAATTTTCAATTACTTGTGCTAGACCAAAGTAGTTGCAAAAGAATGAAAATTGATTGTTATAATTCCATACAAGTAACCCACAAATCACCACAAGCATTACCAAGGGGTATATATTGCACTAAAAATGTATTCTATCGCTGTGCCTTATTTCTATAAGCTGGCAATAGCAGATACAGTTCATAACAGACACGCACCCACGAAATCACAGAATAAGCAATGAATTATGCTGTTTTATACACCTGTGCTTTATCTTTTAATGTTACAACATTTGAATCATGTTTGCCTTTGGACAAGAGATTGGCAACAAATTCATTGCGGTCACAACATAACAATAAATATATACAAAGAGCAGCCTTTTCAATAATAATCTAAACATTTGCTAATCACACAACAGCTCCTAGCTGCTGACGAGTCTACAGTCAATAATGGTTGATCAATCTGACTTGTCCCTTCCCCTTTTCCAATCCATCAATACTAATTTTCCGAGATGATGTTGGCCATCATAAGCCTTATCCAAATCCCTTGGAGGTGGGGGCATCATCGTACAATGTTGCTGCTTGGTGATGCTCGCATTTGTACGTTTGTTTTCTACAACCGAGTCCCTAACTAGTGTACGGGGTAATGATCTACCTGATTTTGATGTGGGCCACGGACAGGCTCCTTTCTTTACATTATTGGAGTGACCGCTATTCTTATTCTCGACTGTGGAAAGCCTTGGCTTCTTTGAGGTCGTTATCTGCTCCACACTCCTAGCCACCATGTTCGATCCAACCAGTGAAACTGACGTTGAAGGCGAGTCTTCAAGTTTCTCATTTGATTTAAAATAGCAAGTTTTCATGGCCTTGTGTACAGGTTTCCTTTGCCATCTTAAAATTCCATCTGAGTTCTGCCGAAGTGGATGAGTTTTAATTTCACACAGAGTTTGTGCAGCAGCTAATACTGTTGGGCTACGGTCATCTGTTGCAAACACAAATGTTAAGCAGGAGGTATTGCTATAAAAGCAACTTCAGTAACCTATCTAGGTAAAATAAAACACCATGTACAGAAATATTCAAACAAGTGTCCAATTGCAAAAAACGTGTTTTACCCAATAACATCATACCATTTTCTTTAGTTTCAGCTTGGCCTCCAAATTCTGCATTTTCAGGATAGATATCTGTTAGATGACTCCAAAAGGGAGAAAGTGAAGCGAGAGGGGGAGGGAGACGACTAAATGGAAAGTTACATCCTCAACCTTGACATGTGCCATCATATTAGTCCCTCTACACTAAAGAAACAGGAATAGGAGTTCTCAGTTTATATCTTTTGTCGGACATCCAAAATGGACTGATGTTGTTGATGGAAAAATAGGTTGATTCCATTTAATTGTGTTTCTTTAGTATACGGGATAACTACTATGATCACGTGCACCAAAGTTGGGGAGTTCACCCAAAGAAAAAGTAGATATAGAGTTCAAAATTTAGGAAGTTTAAGTTTTTATTACCTTTATTAACCTGAAAATCTTTAGAACATGTTACAGGAGACAAAGAATCCAATTGACGGAAAGGAAGATTAGCTAACAAAGATTGAAAAGCTTTGTTTTCTGGATTTCCAGATGAGGGAACAAGGCTCTGATCATAACTAAATGAATCGAAGTTTGTGAACGAACTGCGGTCAATATCTGTAGAACTGGCAATGAGACCTGTCCTTGCCCATTTACCTTGGCACGTGCTTCTACTTGTTGATAACTTAGGCGTGTCAGAACTAGTTCTACAATTGCCACCAAAAGCATGTGACCATGGGAAGGATGGCAAGCTTGCTCGACGAGATACCTGCTTGCCTGAACGTAGATCATTACTATTCTTTGTACTAATCGCAAGTTTGGAGACATCAATCAGCAAAGACTCAAAATCTCGGAAGGGATGTAGTGCGATCCGTTCTAATACATCCGTAGGTTGACACAACGGAAATTCAAGCGGACTAGCTGTACATTCTGTTTCGCTACAAGGATCCTGGATGTCAAGCACTAGTAAGTACAAAATCACATTAACAGTAACATTACATAGAGATCAATTGTCAGTAGAAGTAAATTAAATTAAGCATAAATGGCCAAGCACAAGCAGTAAGTTCCTATTAGTGATCAAAGAAATCAAATACGATGGTGCAGCCTTCAAGAGCAGTCCAATAAATTCAAATTTTATTTTACCAAAGCAGAAACTGAATGTATACTTGAAACCATTCCATACTAACCTTCTGACATGAAGACGTATCTGTTGAGCTAGACTGGTCTTTATCCTCATTAGCAACGTTTTCTAATGCACAAACTGGACTAAATTGGCAAATGGACATTTTCTTGCTGGAGGAGTAATCCATCTCCATATTTTGAGACTGAACAGGTTTGGGGAACTGAATGATAGAGCAAGCCTTTCTAACTGAACTCAAAAAACTTTCATTGTTATTCGATGCTTTCTTTCCTTTATCTTTGCTTCTAGCAGGGGAGTCAAATGTGCCCTTAAGGAGCTCATCTAACGGGGGCTCATCCATGAGCTTTGTGACATCATGAAAATCATGTTTCAGACCATAAAAACCTAGCAAACAGTTCCAAAAAATCCACTGAAATTAATTTAAGCTACTCCACTCAGTAATTTCAGCAAAAAATTAAAAAAAAAAAAAAAAAAAAAAGCATTCAGGTAGATAATGTCAGCCTTAAACTAAGAATCAATAAACAAAAGAGCATGTTTGTTACTTGGAGTTGTAGCTTGATGATGCTATGAAAGATCAGAACACATTATTGGCATAATATCATATTTACGATGCCATTATTTTGATAATGCTTGGATAAAGAGTAATCTCGGATTAATACTGTAAGTTATAATTAAACCAAAATAAATGACATTCTGAGGTTTAACGAGAGAAAATAACTAAACATAAATAACACAGTTCAAATGACACTGATTTCAAGATTCCTGGAAAATAGTAGAAGAAGTGATAACTTCAGGAGAAAACAAGGCATTACTGTAACAATACAGTGGTTAAAATGCATCTCTTAAAAGCAATATAAACAAGTTTGGTAGCTCTTAAGCTGGATAAGCATGTGAGGAAAACAGACCTGTTATGGCTTTTTGACTGGGTAAGTTGGGATTTTTTTTCAGTTAAAAAAAATACCATAATAGCATTTTTCCCATCTCCTCTCTCATTCTGTTTCACTCCTACTGTCATTTTTCACCCTCTCACTGTTAAGTTGCAGCCCGTTGATCAGTTTTCATGAATATAAATAAATTATATAAGTTGTATAAAATATTTAAAAATAGCTGCCGGCCCGCTCTTTGCTATCCTGCTATAGCATTTTTGGGGTCGGCCGCTATCCAGGACTGATAACACTCCTAAAAAGAAATCCCCATATGTATTTTGAACTTCCTTATATTTCGAAGAAAAAAATTGACCTAGACAAGCAATAGTCAATTAGACAACTTTAGATAGGTTTTGCCCAAACATTAAACGGGATGACCTGAATCGTCAAATAGCTTGAATACTTAATGCTATGAAGTACAAACTCATAAATCAGATAAAAAAGGGTTATAATGAGTCTGTGGTGCGGCTATATACTAAATCATTCATTTTCAATCACAATATGAATGCCGGAGATTTGCAACAAAAGAGAACAATGCCCCTGATAATTACATTACATACCAAAAAAGGTGTTCCCTCCACTGGCAGAATTGAAGTTTGATGTAGCCATTTTCATAGAGGATGACTCAAATTTAGCCTTTGAAGAAGGGACTTTAAAGTTCTTCTTATCACCACGTTTGCTATTATTTCCCTTCTGCTTTGGTAATTGACCTTTCTCTGTGCCAAAAGAAAATCAAGGAAAAACAAGTTAGGAGCATGTAGACAGAAAGCCACAGATTGTTTGTTAGAGTAAAATAATAATACCTGGAGAAGAACACTTCAGATTATGTGATCCAAGCCTGTCGAAACTATCCTTTAACTCTTCAGTTCCATTAGGGTTCGTATAATCATCTAATTGGGGCATCCGCGGCCTTTTTGAACATGAACTGTTAGTCCTGTTAGATTTTGCAGATTTTCGTTGTAATGATACACCTTCCACTGTGGAAGTAATTAGAGCACAACTTTTTCCATCACCGCTGAGCTTATTTTTCGACAAATCTTCACCCTTGAGATGAGGAAACTGATTGGAACTCTTACATGGTTGAGTCTTTAGAAATTCATTGCAGGAGGAAAACTCGGCAGACGTTTTCATATTTGCAACATCTGGCACAACAACATTGATTGAATAAGATTATGCAATAATGATAATAAAACAAAAAGATGACGAATATCTCTAAAGTTAAGAAGACTGTCATTAGTAAGCTAAACCTCGTAAAATGGATAATTCAACTGCTGCAATATACATGAAACGGATAACCGAGGGTAGTACTCGAGGAATAGTCAAAACAGTCAAAGTAACGACTGTTTGAGAAAGTAAGCATCTCCACCACTACCCAATAACACTTGGCAGAGTTCTCACAGAATCGTAACACTTAACTACCACGGACACAAAAATGACACTAACATGGTGGACTGCCAGATAAGCCTGTGATCTGAAGAGTCGGTGCTAAATAGATACAACTAGCATAATAACAACTATATTGTCCGTATGAAACATACAGTTCAACCTTTAGTTAAATCTAACAGACAGGTAATAATAATTTGGTGTCACTTCAACGCCTATAATAATTTGAGAAAATATAATAAACAGATATAACCCCATGTTTCGGTTTTCGGTTTCGCATTAGTGTCGGACACGCCTTCAATTTGAAGTGATAGTGTTAAATAGATCCAAATGGCGTAATAACAACTAAGATTTGTCGGTATGCAACTTCTAATTCAAACTTTAGTTAAATCTAACATACAGATAGTGACAAAGGGGGTTAATAACACTATCTTGAACCTTGACTACATTTGGATCAGTCGTGAATAGGTTAATTTTCAGTCCTTGACTGCATTTGGATCAGTCGTGAATAGGTTAATTTTCAGTCCTTGACTACATTTGGATCAGTCGTGAATAGGTTAATTTTCAGTTACGAATGTGCTGAAATCATGAATATCCCGGTCATAGACAGTAGAATAACACATAAAAAATTATAAAAAAGGGAAACGACAATTACGAGGCCTAATTGATCACATCAAAAAATTTACATTCTTTAAAAAACAAAGAAAATTATAAATTATTCAATTTTCATAAAGTTTGATAGTTTTGTCAATTAATCAGCAAAATAGCACATACAGAAGCTAATGACGGCGAGACTAAAAGTATATAGTAATTAAAAATAAAAAACAAGGGTAAAAAAGATAAAATGAAAGAACAATATTAACATAGAAAAATGAAATTGGGGTAAAGATAAGAAGTAACGAACCATTTTGGATTAGAGAAGAGGAGTTAGAGAAGTGAATTGAATTGGAGTGTGAGGGTCTACCAAGACCCTCAGATCCCATGAATTTAGGTGATTGAGCCGCCGACACGTGATAAAAATGAAAGTCAATTGCATAGAAGAGAAAACCTAGAGGGGTTTGTGTTTAGTAAAGAAAGTGAAGAAGAGAGTGTTGGTAGAGATGAGATGAGAAAACATGGTGTTGTGTTGCGTTGCGGCTGATGAAAATATGTTTTAGGGCAAATTTAGGAGAATGAAAAAAGATAGGTATATATAGTTTTCGGGAAATCATCTTATGTCTTCTCATATAGTCCGTCCGTTTCGAATATTCCGGTGCGTGAGCCCAATCTTACGTTTCTTTTTTATTTTTCATTTTTCATTTTTATTTACACTCTCCCCTTTTTTTCGGTGTATTTGTTTTAGGGTTGTTGCCACTTCCTTCACGTGGCTTTATCCATTTTCTTAGGATTACATCTATTTCTATTTCTATTGACTTTTTTCTCTCCTCAATAATATCTTTAGATTATGGGTTTTCCGTATTTAAGGGTTTATTTTTCTGTAATTTAAAAAGGAAAGGTTAAATCTTTAATACAAACATACCCTAAACAATGATAAAAGTTTGAGTTAATTCAAAAATATATATAAAAGCTAGAAACAGAATGATTCTCTCCATCCTAAAAGTTGTTCCGAAATTATAAGTAACTTTACAAAATTATCCTTATCTATGGATTATTGGTTATATAATCATACACACAAGAGACTTGTTTGGTACCTTGAGCCCTTTTCTAGCCACCATGACATATTATTGTTGTATCCTTTGCTAAACCCCTTTGGTCATCTATGCATTAATTCTTTCTTTGTTATTCTATTGACTAAATCATTTCAAAAGTACATGTTACATATGCTTGTCTTATTTTGAGCTAGATATATTAGTGAAATATTTGTCATGATTTGAAATTAAGTTTGTGATTGTTCTTTGGAATTAGCAACGTCGTAAGTTTGGGGTGGGGTATTAGTAGAACTTTGCTGTGAATGGAAAAAAAAATCAAAATATAGATAAAACATAAAAAAGTTTGGTCTCTGAAAGAAAAAGAAAAAAAAGTAGTTATGTTAGTACCCGTTTATTGTTTGGCACAAATGTTAGCACCTCGTCATTTCTGATTTGGACACAAAGTTGAAGGTTGCAGGAGAGTAAATAAACATTTCAATTAGGAAATCCTTAGGAACTAACTCCAAATTTTTTGTTAGCTTACTTTCCTAAATACGTCACACACTAAGCCATGGTATAACTTTCAAAAGACCCATTTATCTGTGTGGTAATGTTGACTTTAAATGAACATTTAGAACTGCTTCAAATTCATAGCAAAATACAATTACATTACGGCTTATGTGTGCAAATATCTTGACCAGCCCCACTGACTTCAGGAGATACATATGTGTGTGTTTTGGAATTAAATGTGGTTGGAAGTTGAGAAATGTTAGGGACACACCCTCTAACACACTCCTCTAACACACTCCAATCATAAGTTGCCAAGTCACCCATTTTTTTATTAATGTTACCTGATAACCGGTTGTACCTGTACCAATTTTCTTTTCTTTTTTCTTTCTTTCATTTTTTTTTTGTAAAACACATACAATAACATTGTTGTATTCTCCTTGACAACACAAATTTCAGTTTGTCTCTCAGATCACTGTTCACCATTGTCTTCTCCCAATCTTTTCTGACCTTTGGAGATATGAGTTCACAAATTTTCTATTTGAATTCAATTGTTTTTTCGATTTGGGTTCCATTTTCTTAAATGAGGTTTTTAATGTATTTTAAAGCATAAATCAATTCCTGGCAGAAGCAAAGCATCAATTCATGACAAAAGTGTTATCTTTTATGTTGGTTAATCACTTTTTCTATCACAAACCCATTTCAATTTTTTGTTCTCAACATTTTTGTATTAAAAGCAAACAAAAGTTGGGTGGAACATGTTTTTAATGGATTTGTGCTTTGGATTGTTGTAATCTTTTTACAAGTTGGATTGTTTAGTCCTAGATTTAAAGAGACAGTCATGGTGGTTAGAGAGTCTCAGTGTGACGTTGAAGTACATAGAAAGAAGAAGAAGACGAAAAGCTAAATTCTAAATATTAATACAAACAAATAAAAATTATTATAGTGTATAAAGTTGAACCGGTAACAAGTAAAAGGAATTAAAAAGTGGATGACTTGGCAACTTATGATTGGAGTGTGTTAGAGGAGTGTGTTAGAGGGTGTGCCCCTATCATTTCTCTATCTAAGTTTGTTATACTTGCATAAAGTGGTAAGTTAGTCAAGTCTCTAAATGGAAAAGAGCAACAATTTGAGTGTCATCTCCACAAAGGTATGTTCAACTTCTGAAATTTATGTCAACCGTAACTTTTTGTTATTTTGTTGCTTGAGGACAACCAACGGTTTAAGTGTGGGGTTGTGATAACAGAGCATCATATGTTACTTTAGGCTATGTTTTTAGTTATTTTCTTTGCATTTGAAGACAAATCAGAGGTCATTTAGGAGAGTTATGTAGTGTTTGAGAAACATTTTGTACTGTTTTTATTCGAGTCGTTGTAATTCACTTCCATACCTAATCATGCAATTTCATGAGTGTTTTGAGTCTCTTTGTTGCTAAATTATGTCATTCGACAAATCAGGACACCTTATAAAAGGATCAAGGTGACTTCGAGAAGGAAACAAGAATACCAAATACTTTTCATCAAAAAGTCTCTCGTAGAAAAAAGCGTAATGGGATGACCTCTATTATGAATCGAGATGAAATCCAAATCAATGATGAAGACAATATTTATATAGTATTTACCTACTATTTCAAAGACATTTTCTCTTCTATAAATACCATGAATACAAATGAGATTATCCATACAATAAAGAACATAGTCTCTCGTGGTATGAAAGGCATTATTGAGAAAAGATTCACAACCGAAGAGGTTCATACACCAATTAGCCAAATGAATTGTTTTGTTGCCCCTGGCCCTGATGGCCTCCCCACCATGTTTTATCATAGGTTCTCGGACATCGTTGGTAACAATGTCACCATTTATATCCTAAATATTCTGAATGATTAGGGTGATTCTAGTATTTACAACCGCAACCATATATGTCTTATTCATAAAATTAAAAATATCTTTACATATGTTCTTCGTTCCCATTCGCCATGCCCGCCTTCTTTCCTCTTTTCAAACGTCAACTTTAACTCAGATCCTCATGAACATCCTCTAGAAATTGGATATTATTTTGTAACAACGCAACATATTCTCCAATGAATTTTCCTATAATATCTCTTATTTTCTTAATTGTTATTTTGATTGGTAAACATAGATCATGAACCTCCATTAAACACCATTCCCATATCCACATAATGAAAGAACTAGAATACATCAACACCTTTATCGACTTCCTTAATCGCAACCTCCATTCCGGATAGTAACCATTCTTTCTTGGGAAATGTTAAAAAGTGCTCTTATGGAATTGGTTAAAAGTAGAAATATTGCATTGAAAAATAGTGAAAATGATGAATTTTACTTTTTAAAAGTCAATATACTGTTGAATTCAATTCAATTCAAATGTACTACTTTTAGTTTCCATGACAAGTGCCATTAGGACACTAGTTAGCACAACCCTTCTTTCTTTCATCACATGGTTCTTGATTGGTTTGTTCGCAAGGAACATAACAACCAAGCACATTGTGGGATCCGCCCGAACAACGTTGTTAGGAACATTATCGGAAGACAATATATCTTCCTCACTCAAATTGAGATTCTCTAAACTCGTCATTACAGACACACAAAAAACTTGCACCTCTCTCACTAACTGGAGATGAAGAAAAACTTCTAAGTTCCTTCGCATCAAAGATAAGAAACCTTGACCCGTTCACAATATAAGAGAGAATATCCTAGATTATCTTATTAAACACCTTGCATGGAAACCTAGAAAACTTACACCTTCTTCTGAATTAAACATTTGAAGTTCAAGTTTTTTTAAAAACTAAATCATACCTTTAAATTCTAGTAATGCAATGTTACAACTCTTGAATATAAACTTTATTGCAATAGTGTCCTATTTGTCCAAAGGGTGACAACACATTTTTTATTTTATTCGGGTTCAAACAACCTAATGATTAGAAATATATGTTTTAAGATGAATACGTGAGGTATCTAAAGTTTGAGCCCAATTCATATATAATTATGCAATGTCTATACCAATTGAACTAAACTCTTAGGAACATAATAAATTATTTATACGAGAAAAAACAGTTAAGATCCAAAACTAGTCAAAATCAAGAATGTAGTAACCACTCTCATTTGGGTGAAAAGAAAGTTATATTATTACCATTTTTACGGAGAATTTAATAATGTCTCGATTAGATGATCCAAATTTCAAATATAATATGCAAATCCACGAGTTTAAATTTGATTTTGAAAATGCATCAACAATAAAAAAATTGTTACAAAAAATTGTTCTATCAAAAGTTTTTTTCTTCTTCCTTTTTTACGTTAGTTACCCTGCAGAAATGACCCATATCCATCTTGTGAAAGGAAAGGTATAAAGCAATTAAATCAAAAACACTTTTAAAAGAATAATAATTAATTTTCTTAAAAAAAAAAAAGAATAATCATAAATGAGTAATTGAGCCGTTTAAATTTGAAAACGGTCAACGGAAACCTTTTTTTTTTGGAAACTTTTGCCGGCAGTAATAATGCATCAACGTAATCACATCATTGTGTTGTGACTTGTGATTTTTTTTAACAAGAACTTGAATTTTTTTTTTTGTTAGAGAATGAACAAACACTTGATATAATGCTTCATCCTCGCACTACCACAAATATAATATAATATTAATTTTAAAATTTATTAAATAATCGATGTAAGTATTTTTTTTTTATAAATCATTATTTTTCGCGTGCATGATTGTGGAGGTTAATCACTTAAGCCTCGTGAAATCTAAATGGAGAAAAAACTTTTCATAAGAGTTTTAAAACATTGATTAAGTTAAAAAAGATCTATATCATCTTATCTAAACATTCTCGGGTGATGTAAGTATTTTAAGACAACAGATCAGTTATTTAATTATAATTTTTTTTAAATAACGATTTTTTTGCTAAAAAATAAAACCATTGAAGCACTCTTTGAAAGAAGGCATGTAAGATTTTGAAAATGAAAACCATATCAACCCATTACACGTGCGAGGTTGAGGGTCCCACACATGAACACTTATAAATTTAAATTTTCAGATAGGATTTAATCCTTTTTTGACCAGATTTTATATTTAATTTTCGATAAAAAATTTGACCAGAAATTAGGAGATAGGATTGAAGATTGAGTCAGAAATAAATAAAAGGAATTAAATAAAGTAAGGCATGATTTTTATGATTATTAAATTCTATATCCATAATTTTTTGTCACACGAACACAAATTGAAGATGCATCATCAACTGGGCTAGGGTTCATAAAACTCAGTCGTTAACAAGAAGGAGGGAAACGGCGGCTATAGCGAAACTCGCTAGTCGTTTTACTTTCTCTCTCTCTTTCTCTAAACGTAACCGTTTTCTTTCTCTCTCTTTTTCTCTTGGAGATGGATGATACGGTGCTTGATGATATCATAAAGAAGCTTGTATCAGCGAAGAACGGAAGAACAACGAAGCAAGTTCATCTTACCGAGGCTGATATTCGTCAGCTTTGTACCTCTGCTAAGGAGATCTTTCTCAGTCAACCTAATCTTCTTGAACTTGAAGCTCCTATCAAAATTTGTGGTATTTTTCTTATTTCTTTTTCATTTTTTTCTTCAATTAGTTATAATCTTGTTTCTTTGTTCTGATTATTATAATTCATCTGTATGCCTGTACTTTGATACGATTTTAACTCGTAATCTTAACTCTGATTTTCATTTTGTTAATTTTTATCTTTAATTGGGGTGCGGGTGAATTTTTATTTATTTTTTAATCGAAGCGGCACTGATAGTCATTTTACAACTGTCTGAGGGTAGTTGAACTCGTGAGGTGACAAGACTAAGCTCTTACTAATGAACGCTTAATTTCTTTTAATAGATCATACACTTCTTTGGTAGCTTGAGTTGAATTTGTTTTTGTGGTTTTTTATAGGATTGTTTGGTTTTCTTCAGACAATTAAGTGGTTTTCTGCACGAGATGATTTCAAATAAGTTTCTTGTTTAAATATTTGTGTTTCCACATTGCTGATGGGGGGCTATAATGCACCGAGGCTGTATGGGATAGAAGGGGCCGATGTTTAATAATGGTAGTTTAGGCAAGGCTTGTATCTCTTCCTGTTGAGATGGGAAACCCCTTGGTTGTTTATCAGTTTAGCTTGAAACCCCTGGTCGAACTTCTTTCTTCTGTGGATTTCCGGTTGCTATGTTAGCTTCCTCGGGAATACAACCCTGCACTGGTTTAGGCGGTATCCAGCCCCCTTATGTCAGTAACATACTGCCTTGTGGTGTGGTTTTGGGTTTAGCTCAGATTTTTGGCATGTTGACATTTGTGCGGCACTCGGTTTAAATGCTCAATACTTGTAAACACTTTAAAAGCCCACTTACCTAACATGGCAACTCATGAATTTTAATATTAGGGCTGCAGTGGTATTTAGTGCATGTTTGATTTGATGTTTGGAAAGTCCCAGATCATGGTCTGGGCAAAAGCCCGTCTCTTTTAGCTTTTGCACATACTGTGGTTACTGGTTTTAGAGTTCCGAATGCCAAAACCAAACACATTCTTACTTTAGAGCATGCTATCAACTTATCATCAGGTCTTCTCGCTTAAAGCTTTTCTGTTTTGTTAAAAATATGAATGTTACCCTTGACACCTTGAGTATCTGGTTTATGGAATTAAATATTCCCCCCTAGTTTGATTGCCTTGTCTCATTATGCTGTGTGTGTATCTTCCTTCAGGTCCTATTTTGCTTTTGACCACTGTCATCTGTAAGTGTTAAACTGGTTTAAACAATTTGTTTGCAGGAGACGTCCATGGCCAGTTTTCAGACCTTTTAAGGCTGTTTGAATACGGGGGATACCCACCTGAGGCAAATTACTTATTTCTTGGAGATTATGTTGATCGTGGTAAGCAGAGCATAGAGACAATATGCTTGCTCCTTGCATATAAAATCAAATTCAAGGAGAACTTCTTTCTTCTCAGGGGCAACCATGAATGCGCCTCCATCAATCGTATTTATGGTTTCTACGATGAGTGCAAGAGGAGGTACAATGTTCGTCTCTGGAAGACGTTTACTGATTGCTTTAATTGTTTACCGGTTGCTGCTCTAGTAGATGAGAAGATTCTTTGCATGCATGGGGGACTTTCTCCTGAACTTAAAAACTTGGATCAGATACGGAATATTGCTCGCCCTATTGATGTGCCAGATCATGGCCTTCTCTGTGACCTTCTGTGGGCTGATCCTGATAAAGATCTTGAGGGATGGGGAGAAAATGATCGAGGTGTTTCATTCACATTTGGGGCTGACAAGGTTGTTGAGTTTCTTGAGCATCATGATCTTGATCTGATATGTAGAGCTCACCAGGTAATGAACACTGTAGTTTGGTTGATTTCAATGATTTTATTCTTGTTTGACCAATGCCATCCTTGGCTATAAATAGTACTGTTTGTATATACAATAAGTTAGAAATTAACTGATTATTGCTCAAATTGTTTAAAAAAAATAAGCACATGCTTTGAGTAGAGGTATATATAATGATAATCAAGCGGTGAGACTTGAAGGAAATAAGAGAAAGACTACACGAATAAGGATATGACAAAGTTGGGTTTTAGGACAGACAAATTAGTTACTATTGTAAAGTCTTGTTAATTTATTATTTTTAACGCACAACACGACTGAATATGGTTTTCTTGCGGCTTCCCCTTTTCTTTGTGCTTAACACTAACTTCGACACCTCATAAATATGGGATCATTCCTATTTATGTTCAATTGATGATCCTTTGTTTAACTGCCTCTTTTTTTTTTTAATTGTGGATGTCTTTGTATATTGTATTATATATTTGTCTGTGTGCTGGTGTATGGGATTTTGCTTCGCTTAGGGGTCTTAATTCTTTTTAATAAATCAGTAAATCTGATCTGATGTTTTCCTTTTAATATTTTGGGGGCTGCGTCTCAGGTTGTAGAAGATGGATATGAGTTTTTTGCCAAACGGAAGCTGGTGACTGTATTCTCTGCACCAAATTACTGTGGTGAGTTTGATAATGCTGGTGCTATGATGAGTGTGGATGACTCATTGACATGCTCTTTCCAGATACTTAAGTCTTCCGATAAGAAGGGCAAAGTTGGATTTGGCAATAACTCATCAAGACCTGGAACACCACCTCATAAGGTAAAAATATAATGATTGTTATGCATGTACTTGTTCGTTAAAACATACGTGATTCTATGTATATGTGTATGGGTGTTTATGTATTGCATGTTTAAATGCATGTCATAAACTTGAGTTATAATCAAAGAAGTCAGAAGTTTCATAACTTCAACTAGTATTAGCAAATATTAAGTTGGTTATTGAACATATGATGATATGCTTGATTTTGTGTATAGATTTATATATCATTTTAAGCACCAAGACATTATTTGATTCTATGTATATGTGTATGGGTGTTTATGTCTTGCATGTTTAAATGCATAATATAAACTTGAGTTATAACTAAAGAAGTCAGAAGTTTCATAACTTCAACTAGTATTAGCAAATATGAAGTTTCATGTCACTTAAGTTGGTTATTGAACACGTGATGATATGCCGATTTTGTGTAGATTTATATATCATTTTAAGCATCAAGACATCAAAGAAGTCAGAAGTTTCATAACTTCTACTAGTATTGAACATATGATGATATGCCGATTTTGTGTAGATTTATGTATCATTTTTAGTACTAAGACATAATACAGATAATTCGAAGTGCACTGCTTTAGAGAAACATCTTGGTTGAAATCCTATGGTGTTACCAAGTTAGGACAAGTTTAAAAACTATTAATGGTTTTCCCATTAAAATTAAAGTGTGTCCAAAAGGAGATTAAACGTTCACGGGCATTATCCATAGACACAATTCACCATTTTCTTGGGGTTTCTAGGGGCATATAAGTGAGAAATGGCTATGCTCTTTGGGGCAATTCTCTTCACGATGTTTACATGTGGCAAATTTCTAGTGTTTGTTGGGAGTCAAGTTCTCATGAGTTGTCTACGACTGCTGATCTCCCACCCCCCACACACACCCACTCAAAAATGCTCACCGTGGGTGAAGTGACCCCTTATGCATACTGGTTTACTCAAGTTTTTAGGACTTCATTTATTTACTTTGTAAAATTACTTTAACTGTTTTTAAAAGCATGAGAAAATTGACTTGCTACTTTCTTTTGATTGAATCGCATGCTGCATATCTTTTGTGATATTTAATGAGTTCTGGTCATATACCTGTTTATTCCAGGGTGGGAAGAATTAATTAACATACTCGAGCTATGTAACTATAAGGTCAGTGAGCTGGATGATGGCTTTCATTCTCCACATAGGTTAAAGGTTTATATTTCTCCTACCTGGCATGGTTGACGATTCAGAAGATGTTTACATTTTCCCTGCCTTCCTTTGCAACGATAACTAAAGTCAGTGTGGCAGGGACATGGCACTTTTTATTGTGCGACTTCTATTGACCCCCTATCCTTGTTTCTTTCTTTCTTTCTTTTTTTAGTTTCTTTTTTGCTTCTTATTATTGATGTACAATGGAAATTCAAACTCCATAAGGGGTAATCTTGAATATCTTGTTATGGTGTTGCGAAAATTTTAATATATGGTTGCTTCGACTTTACACCGAGTGTGACAGCCTATAGTGAGGAGGAAAAAATGACGGTTAAACACTAACTTGAATGAGTTTATTTAGTCTTCTAATTGTTAGAGGAAAAGTCATGGAGTTTGATTTTGAGGTAAAGAAAGTCAAATAAATCATATTTCAGTTGGTGATTGAACTAGGCTATTTTTATAATCAATTCGATCTTAACTTAAATTTATTAACCATTCTAGACCAACAAACCACTCGATTTCCATGTGTTTGTATTGACTTATAATTTAAGTCTAAATATTAGCATAACTTACAGTGATGGTTTCACGAGAGAACTCCACGTTCTTGAATTTCTTACACGATTCAATGTATTTGGCAATTCTTCAATGGCTGGGGGAGCTAT
>Ga0315914_1005301_pt1 | contig 18829 bp, 10 predicted proteins | sample MpolenodulesMG_FD_203920 | JGI IMG/M metagenome (GOLD analysis project Ga0315914, IMG submission 203920) | Medicago polymorpha root nodule microbial communities from Los Angeles, California, United States - elongated nodules | ecosystem: Host-associated > Plants > Roots > Nodule | place: USA... | reverse complement strand
ACGACGACTTTTAACTTTGTAGTCTCCTTTGGGATGTTCCCGAGTTTGGTGGGGTAGGTTTTGGCCAAACATTCAGCCCGACCCAATCAAGTTTGATTTGTTTGGGTAAAAAAACTTTTTTTTTCCTTTCATTAAACCCAAACCAACTCAATGATGAGCATGTTTGTCTAGGATATGATCCAAGCGTATCTTTGAGACGACAACCAATGTATGTTCGTTGCGGCAGGTCGCAGTTGCCCTTCATTAAAGTAAGGTGGTGTAGCTGCAAGGACTCAAACACTCAAGTCAGCGAGAGTTTTAGAAATCAAGAGGTTATTCAAAGATTAACTTTTGTACCTTTTTACAGGGGAGTGACTTCTAAAATAGGTGGTTGGAGTCACCACATGGACGTGAGGCCATTATACGGTTGTGTTTTACCTGACACCTTATTTAGACCACCGTTCGATTGATATGGAAGTGTTAAAATTAATTTTGGGCTCTTTTTTGCTACTTAGAGGATCTATGGTGACCCGTATTTTAATCAAACACTTTGCCAGGCCTTTAACCCCTGTGATTAGGCGCTGGCTCATATTGAAAAAGTTGTCCCCCAAGTCGTCGTCTTGTGGATTAAGGCAAAGATTTGTAGTAGTTAAGCAACACCAAAATAATCTAAGTCGATGTGTAAATTCCATATGGACAAGTCCTCATGGCCGCATTGAAAATAGGGATTGATAATGATGTGTTCAACATGAAAGATGTGATGTCGTCTTTCTACCAGCATGTATGGGGATCCATTGTTCAGCTAAGATTCTTGTCGGATTAAGGGTGACGTGCGCATCATAAATGTGGTTCACATGTTTAATGGATTGTGTTGGAAGATCTTTGGGGATTGGGTGCAATGATTGTTGTCGTCAATTTGCGCCTTTGAGTTGTCGTTTTGTCTAGCGTGAATGAGTTATTGCACAACAATATTAAAAGCAGAGGGGACACGTGAGAGGCCTTTTTGCTTCATTTTATGCGAAAGTGAGACTTTGAATGTAGTTTGATCTCAGGATATTCAGAGAGAGTAGTCGGCGACTCTTAATAGTTCCCACATTTTCCTTTTTCTGTCTTCCCTATATATAGGCCCGGGAATGTTGTTGATTCATATATGGACCACCAAGGCCATCATAGACCCTTCAAGCAGTGGTTCATATAAGGCATCTGTTAAAGTGTAATTGTTGAACACCTCGCATCCATGAGTTGACTCTAACCACCATTAAGAGACCCCTCCTTTGTAGAAAACTACATAATCATTCTCTGTAAAATCTCTCGGTTGCTAAAACCATCACTAACTTGAGTGTTAGAGTCCTTGTAGATAAATCATTCTACTTTATTAAAGGACAGTCCTGATCTGTCACAACACACCTCTAACTATCATCTCAGATCTACACCCAAATTAGGCTGGACAACAACGATCTACCACAACATCCCAAAATAATATACAATTGGGTCCATGATTTTCCTATCATTCTAATATTTATATCCTTTCTTTTAATCCACTTTTCCTTAGAGGCTTTATATCATGTGTGCCAAAAGACTCTAAATTCTAAAGATATAATGTTTTTCTTCTAAAAAAAAGTTAATTTCAATTTTATTAAGTTTTTGATACATTAAAAATGTGCAATTGTTTCCGACACATCATAAGTTGGCCTTTGATGAATACATAAAAAATGAATATTTATAGCTTTTGTGTAGATGCTTTTGGACATTAATGATGTTTTAATATTCAAGATAGTAGTGTTAAAAAAAATAATCCATGAATAGCTACTCGTTTATTTGAAATATTTTGAACATTTTTTAAATTCAGTTAGATGTAATATTTGTAGAGTTGAATTTGATAAACTTCTCAAAATAAACACTTAAAGAAAAAATGGAAAACAAAATGATCTTAAAAAATTATAAATAAACATTACGTATGATATATAGCCTCCTATATGTTGAAATCAAATCTAGCCTCTTTACCATCAGTTTTTTCTTTATTTCAAAAAGATTAAAACATTCCCATAATTAAATGTAACTCTGAAAGAATTTCTCAGTAAACTTGAAACTAAACTAATAATATTTCAAATGGAAAAATGTGTTCAACTTTGGGTTGAGTTGCTGCTATTAAGTAGCCCCTATGACAGATCTAGGGACTATCTTTAGTGGGATAAAAAATTAGTTTATCCTAGTTTATAATATTTTCACTTGAAACAACACATTGGATGAGGATAGATAAAAATGTCTGGTATATTGTAATTGTTTGTTACTTCACTTGAAAGAACTTACGCAATAGTTATAAATATACGACAATGCACGATAAATGAGATAATGAAATAATAAGTTTCACGTATAAAATTATTGATGAGTGCTTGCAAAACTTATTTACTCTTCAATTATTTTTGGAAAATAGATGATACATCTGTAGTTGTCCAGCCCATTTCACCAAGGCCCAAGAAGACATTCACTAGGCCACGTCACTTAGCAGACTATGTGTGACCAGCAAGAAAGGGCATAGAGGGAATATTGGGGAGTCACTAGAACTTTCTGTTAGTGGTGACTAGCACCTAGATTTCAGCATTTTCACTGTATATGTATGAATTGGCTCTGCCACTTATTATCAAGAAAGAATTATTTGTCTCATTTGGAGTTTCTCTGGTACTCAAAACCAGATTCCTTTTATAACCTTCAATTTGGTGGTCTTGTTTTTGTCTCACCTCCCTTCTACCATGACTAAGCTTGCAGCCACCACCCAAAATGACCCCTTAGTTCAAATCATCACCACCCTCACCCAACGCATTGATTCTCTCACATCTGAAGTTGCTGAACTCAAAACCCTCAACCCACCTGAAACATCATCCTCTAGCTCTGGTTCCGGTCCCGAATGGCCACCAAAAGTCTGATTGGATTGTCCCCGGTTCGACGGTTCCGCCGCCATGGACTGGTTGTTCGCGGCCAATCGCTTCTTTGAGTACTACCAGATCTCCTATGTTGACCGTCTACGCATCGTCTCTTTTTACTTGGAAGGTCCGGCGCTATGTTGGTTCCAGTGGGTTGAACGCAACGGCCTCTTCCTGTCTTGGTCCGATTTTGTCCGGCAGCTTGAGCATCGCTTTGCTCCGTCGAGCTTCCGTAGCCCTCAGGGTCGTCTCTGCAAACTCCAACAAACTGGACCTGTGTCTGAATACCTCACTGAATTCGAATCATTGGCAAACAGAATCGTCGGAGTTCCTCCCTCCTTCATCTTGGAATGTTTCATTTCCGGGCTCAAACCACCAATTCAGCGTGAGGTTCTTGCCTTACGTCCCGTCTCTCTCCAATGCCACTGAGAGCCAAACTACAAGAAGAACGCTTCGCTGAATCTCGGCAAGCTCGTTTCAAATCACCTTCACAACCACCGCCCCCTCCGTCCACACCGCCTCCCAATTCCAGTTCAACGGAGCCGTCTTCCTCCCCCCTTCCATTCAAACGTCTCACAGCTGCTGAACGCCAGATTCGTCGAGAGAAAGGGCTTTGTTACAACTGTAAGGAGAAATTTGGCTTTAATCACCGCTGTAAGAGTCGTTTCCTGCTACTTCTCGCGGAGGACGACGAAGATTTTCTGGGGGATACATCAAAATCGTCGTTTGTAACGGCGGAGGAACACTCTCCGACCAGTGAGGCAGATTTCGGTCGTCTAAGCCTTAACGTTTTCACGGGTCAATATAACCTGCAAACTTTTCAGGTCACAGCTCAACTTGCGGGCCGCTCCATTCAAATTCTGGTAGATAGTGGCAGTTCCCATAACTTCCTCCAAGCCCGTTTGGCTAAACAATTGGGCCTTATCACTGCGCCCACTAGACCTTTATCTATCCTAGTAGGCAACAATGATTCATTGCATTGTGGCCACATGGTACGTGGGACCCAACTGCTTATTCAGGAACATCTGTTTACAGTGGATTTTCATCTAATTGATTTGAGCGGTACATATGATGTGTTGGGCATCCAATGGCTTCGCAAATTAGGACCGATTTTGATTGATTATGAAGAGCTTATTATGAAGTTTATGGATGAAGGGCGTAGGATTCAGCTACGTGGTAACCCTGATCCTATCCCTAGTGAAGTTTCTTTACATCAATTACGTAAGCTACTTTCACCCAACCAATCAGTTGGTTTCTTTTACGTATCCCTCACTTCTAAACCATCACCTTCGCATTCTTTCTCCGATAACACTTCCCCTGAAATTCAATCCCTCATCTCATCCTATGCACCACTCTTCACACCTCCCACGACATTACCACCACCAAGACCGTCTGATCACTCCATTTCCCACAATTCCTAGTGCTCCACCAATCAAACTACGCCCATACCGCTATCCGTTTTTCCAGAAACAAGAAATTGAAAAACAAGTCGCCCATATGCTAGATTTGGGTGAAATTCAGCCAAGCAGTAGTGAGTTTTCTTCACCAGTATTGTTAGTAAAGAAAAAAGACGGGTTTTGGCGGTTTTGTGTGGATTATTGCGGCCTCAACACCATCACTATCCGTGACAATTACCCCATTCCGACCATTGATGAGTTGTTGGACGAACTGGTTCACACTACATGGTTTTCTAAGCTCGATCTCCTCAGTGGGTATCATCAAATTCGGATGCGGCCTGAAGACATTCACAAAACTACGTTTCGCACGCATGACGGTCATTATGAGTTTCGCGTTATGCCATTTGGATTGTGCAGCGCACCGGCTACCTCTCAGTCTACCATGAATGATCTCCTCCGACCTTTTTTAAGGCGATTCACTATTCTCTTCTTTGACGATATTCTGATCTACAACGCTTCATGGTCTGAACACTTACTTCACTTGGAACAAATTTTTGCGTGTTTGCTACAGGGTCAGTTATACATCAAACCAGAGAAATGTGCCTTAGGCCTACAACAAATTGACTACTTGGGTCACATTATTCATCATGGTGAAGTGTCTCCCGATCCAGCTAAGATTCATGCCATGGTTGAATGGCCAATACCAACTTCTCTTAAGAGCTTGAAAGGATTTTTGGGGCTTACTGGATTTTACAGGAAATTCATCAAACGCTATGCTTTGATAGCAGCACCATTGACTGCTTTACTAAAAAAAGCCGTGTTTCAGTGGTGTGAGGAAGCTACACGTGCATTCACAACTCTCAAGAAGGCAATGACGGATGCTTCCAAGCTTGCACTTCCCGATTTTTCCAAGCCCTCTGTGCTTCAGACCGACGCTTCGGGATTTGGAATGGAGGTCGTTCTCTCACAGGGTCAGAAGCCTATTGCTTTCTTCAGCAAATTATCTCTCCAAGAATGCTTAATAGTTCTGTGTACCTGAAGGAGTTACACACTATTACAACTGCGGTTAAAAAATGGAGGCAATATCTTTTGGGGCATTTTTTCACCATTCAAACTGACCACAAGCCTTTGAAGGAGCTTCTTACCTAGCACATTCAAACTCCAGAGCAGCAAGTTTATCTTTCCAAACTTATGGGATACAATTACGAGATTCAATACAAGTCGGGGTCTCTGAATGTGGTTGCAGACGCTCTATCTCATTGCAAAGCAGAGTGCTTTGTTATTTCTATTCCTAGTCTGGTTTGGCTCCAGCAATTGAAGAAGGAATTAGACCGCAATTCCAAGTTTCTTGCTCTGCAGCAACAATTGGAGACTAATCCATCTTCGCTGCCACAATATCGCCTAGACTCCGGGTTCATTCGTTACAATCACAGATTGTAGATTCCTGAAGATTGCTCTTTTATTCCACTTCTCATCACTGAGTTTCATGCTACTCCTACTGGAGGCCATATGGGGGTCAAGAAAACTCTAGCACGACTACAAGAGAGTTTCTACTGGCCTAACATGCTTATTGTTGTGACTGAATTTGTACGGAGTGCACTTCTTGTCAACAGACGAAATATGTTACTCAACGACCAGGCGGTTTGCTCCAACCATTACCACTACCTAATCGCATCTGGGAAGATCTTTCCATGGATTTCGTCAATGGTTTGCCTATGTCAGAAGGGCAGTCAGTCATATTTGTGGTGGTAGACAGACTATCAAAATGAACGCACTTTGGCACACTAGCTCACCTCTACACTGCCTATAAGGTGGCTCAATTGTTTATTACCTTGGTCGCTAAACTTCACGGCATGCCCCGTAGTATTGTTTCGGACCGCGATCCCATATTTTTGAGTTGTTTTTGGCAAGAACTGTTCAAGGCTTGTGGCACCCGTTTGAAAATGTCAACAACGTATCATCCAGAGACCGACGGTCAAACCGAGGTCGTCAACCGTACACTAAAGTAGTACTTGCGCGCGTTTGTGCAGGAAAAACCCGCTAATTAGAAGACACTACTCCCATGGGCTGAATGGTGTTATAACTCTTCTGTTCATTCCAGCACTGGAATATCCCCATTCAAGGTGATTTATGGTCGTGCCCCACCCGATGTTCCTGACTACTTGCCTCAGACTTCACAGGTGGAAGCAGTTGATACTCTTCTGACCACCAGAGACACTGTTTTGAGCAGACTGAAACGTAACTTGTTGAAGGCCCAAGACAACATGAAGAGAACTGCTGACATCCATAGGCGCGATGTGGAATTTGTTGTCGGAGATTGGGTCTATGTCCGTCTTCGTCCCTATCGTCAAACCTCTGTGGCTGGCCATCACAGCTACAACAAGCTTCTGAAACGTTACTTTTGACCTTATCAGATCACTGAACGTATTGGTAAGGTCGCCTATTGTTTGGAGCTCCCTTCAAATTCAAAAATTCATCCTGTTTTCCACTGCTCAGTTCTGAAGCCACATCAGGGACCTCCTCCCAGTGCACCGTCCCCTCTTCCAGTGGTTGTGTTTCAAAATTGTCCCGTGCTCACTCCGGCTGCAATTTTGGACTCCAAATTGGACACTTCTTCCGAACCTCCTACCCCCATGGTTTTGATTTAATGGCAAGGTCTAGCACCGGAAGATGCTACTTGGATTCCTCGTGATCAGTTGGACTCCACCACCATTCTTGAGGACAAGGATTCTTTTGTTGGAGGAGCAAATGATACATCTATAGCTGTCCAGCCCATTTCACCAAGGCCCAAGAGGGTACTCACTAGGCCACGTCACTTAGCAGACTATGTGTGACCAGCAAGAAAGGGCATAGAGGGAATATTGGGGAGTCACTTGAACTTTCTGTTAGTGGTGACTAGCACCTAGATTTCAGCATTTTCACTATATATGTATGAATTGGCTCTGCCACTTATTATCAAGAAAGAATTATTTGTCTCATTTGGAGTTTCTCTGGTACTCAAAACCAGATTCCTTTTATAACCTATCAATAGATGATCAAAATTACATTATTGCTTAAACTTGTATCTAATCATACAACATAATAAATTTATTTAGGTGGATGATTATTCAAGAATGAATTTTATTTGTACTTTACAAATGTTTCTCCATATCAACTTTGTGATTCACTCTAAAGAGTTTATGAGTTCCTAATCTTAAGAGTTGTCGATCCCGTACAAGGGTCTTCCGAGCCGGAGGAGGAAAGACCATTATCATACTAAAGAGAGATTCAACAATTCGGCATACACAAGTATATTTGATCTTTTAATTAAGAGCTAAATGTTTTTTTATTTTTAAAAAAAATTATTTACTTTTTAAATAAGACAAACTAGTCCACCTAAATTGACATCTAGGAACGAACTTTAGACATTGAGAAAAACACACTCTAAAGTCAACACTATTGGACCAACTCAAGTGAGTTAAAAAAAAAAACTATTCACTGTCATTCAAAAATTATAATGAGTTATGACTCAATATTATTTCCTTCAGAAAAAATAACTCAATATTATTAATCAAAAGTACATCAACGAATTAACTTTTTATTTCTCTCTCTCCTTGATTTTTTATATTTTTTTTCTATATTTTTATTACTTGTGATAGTGAATATATTTTACAATCAAATGTAAAAAACTAGTATATTATATTATATAAATAATAAAATGATGCTTTTTTTTTCTTATGAAACGGTCATTCCTAAAATACAAAAGGTGACAAATAGATTTTTGTTTTTGTCTCAGAAGGATTGGAAATCACTACTTAAACTCACACAAACCACATAAGGTTTTGAGTTTGAATATAAGTGAAAGTATCTAACATAGCAATAACAAGATTGAGTATTTGGAGTATTAATAGGTTATGTTTCATCTCTCATATTTTAAAATATTTTTTTTTGATAAAATGATGAGTCTTGTTTTATTTAAATTTATATATTATGTCACATGTGAATTTACGGTTAAATTTTATCCCGACTCTATAAAATTTCTGACTTGATCGTTATTCCATAAACTGTATATACTCGCGCACCATAAAACGAAAGCTGGGCTTACGTCATAAAAAACTTCAAATCAGGTAAGGGATTATTTTTTTGAGAGAATGGTAAGGGATTATTTAATTACCAAAGTTTATATCCTTTTTTTTTTGTTGTTTTTTTATGAAAGCTTTTTTTCTTAACCATGTTGCAGCATTTAAATAATAGAATATTCTTCTGTAAAAAAAAAGAGAAGAATATTCTAAAACATATTCTGCAACATCGTTTTATGTTTTTTTCTTCTGGTCAAGTAGCCTAGTGGCTAGAGCTCACACAATTTCGGGGTTTGAACCCCGGCCCCTGCATATAAAATGCAATATCCCTACCAACTGAGCTAAGCTCACGGGAATTATGTTTTTACTAATTCGTATACTAATTTATAAACATTTAAGTCAATATTTTAAATTTAGTCAAAAAAGTCAATTTTAAAAAAACGTTTATTGACACGTTAATAGTAATTTATTAAAAAAAATTGATTTCACAATGAATTTGTACATGAATATCTTATTCTGTTAAATCCAGGATTAATGTCATAATTGACTACATTCATTTTATCAAAAAAAATAAAAAAGACTACATTCATTACATGCTATTTTCAGAATATTTGTTATTATCCATTACTGTGTGAAAAATGATGGAAATATTAATTTTTAAAATTTCCTTTGCATTTTTTAAAAACAAAAATACTTTTTAAAGATTCTATATCAGATTTAATTCATGTTTTGTTTATTTAATTTGTCAATAACTCAAATGAGATTTTGACTTACTTTGAATTCAATTTTCAAATATTTTTAACTAGCATTAATTATTGTGTAATATTCACTTGACCAAAAAAAAAAGTACTGTGTAATATTCCTATGTTGACTGATATTAATTATCTTTTTACGACAATTTTTATTTTATTTTTAGTTTTAAAAGTAATATTATTATAAATTAAACAAACATGCAGTCAAAAGAATTATTTCTATCCTTTTCTTTTTAATTTAAAAAAAAATAAAACTAAACATGCTTTTTCATATCTTATTTGTAAGCAAATCAAACATTATCTTTTACTTTTCTTTGAATTCAATTTTCAGATAATAAAAGATTCTATATCAGATTAATTCAAATTTTTTTCTTCCAGATAATTAATTTTCCCAATTTAATAAAATTTCTCAACGTTATCTGTTTTATTACAAAAGTAATGCATTACTAGTATAAATTAAACAGATGTGCTGTCAAAAAATTTAAACAGACATCCTCTTAAATATACATCCTAATAATTTATACAAAAATTCCAAGTAAAGTTTCTTACCTATTATTTTTCTAGTAAACTTATTGTTAAAAAAACACATATTAAGTCCCACTTATTTTTATTAATTAATAAAAAGACCCAAAATCATACACGGCTAAAATGAACCAAACTCCTCACAATTAGAAACCACCTAAAATCCAACTGCATAACTACGAGATTCTAGATTCTAACTCGAGTAAAAACATTAAACTTAATAATATTGACATTGTCAATTGAGCCAACTCTTACAAAAGTTAACTACCATTTTTTACATGTCAAAAACAATGAAATACCCCAACAAATAATCTTACACTCCCTCATTAGAATTCACTTTTTAATATAGAAAAATTGATATTTTGTTGTTGACTCAAAGATTAATCACATAACGGATTATAGAATCTAAGAGATAAAAATACCTTAAGCTGCATACCGAAAGTCAAATACCCTAACTACAACCGGTTAAAACAAAGAGTAAAATGCATCTCAAAATTTAATAATCCATAACGCAATTCTTAAACAAAAGTGACTTTTTGTTTTATTTTTTTATAATGAAAAAGTGACTCATTAAATATTTTTTTAACACGTTATTTAAAATTTTGTATTGATGACATGCATGCATAACATTTTTTTTCAAGATAGACAGTGTAACAATAACATCTTAAAATATTACACACATAAATTGAAAATCTTAAATTTAAACTCGGATTATGACATATAACTTAACAATTTTGATATTTATCAGTTGAGTCGGAACTTATCGATCGCATAACATATCTTTATTATGTATGTATGTACTATGTATGGTGGATGAGGATGATGACATGGTTTCTTTTACAAAAAGAAAAAGAAAAAAAGGATGACATACTTGAATGGGTAGTTATGGAAATTAAATGAAAAATTGGGTCCAATATTTTTAATTAAATTTTATGATATATTTATTTGTCACTTTGATACGTTCATCATCATCATAGTCACATTTCACAACCCAAAGACATCAAATTGGGACGTTCTTCTCAGGAAGGTCCAAAAAGTCAGTTCAGCGAAATCCGACGATCCGAACAATACCCTTTTCGTTTCTCTTCATAATAATCTTCTTCATCAGTAAGATAAACCACTCTCTCTCTCTCTCTTTCTCTCTTTCACCAATTTTTACTTTTTTTTTTGTTATTTCTTTCTGGGGTTTTAAGGTAGTTGTGTTTTTACCTTAAAATCTTCATATTTGTTTGATCTTATGTCATTGGAAATGTTTTTGATATAAACTATGTTTGATGTTTCTCTGTGTTCGTGTTTGTGTGTGTGTGTTTTGTTTTTTGTTTTTTCATATGATGTTTTATGGGTCATGTTTTTTTTTTACTTGATAACAATTTTTTGATACAGATTTGAAGGGAAATCTGATATTAGAGAATAAAGGTTGAAACTTTTTACCTCAAGAGAAGTGATTATGGCTGTTGCTGAAAATGTTGGTGCCAAAATCGGTTCTTCAAGTCAGAATTTGGACAACAACAACAACAACAACGTTGTATCATCTGACTCAACTGAGGTGGAGAAATCGAAACCTAGGACCGATCAGGATGTGAACAACAACGGTGTGTTCAACCATCAACACCAAAATGGTAATTATAGCTTCAAGACTCATCAAATGGGTCAGATGCATGCCAACGGTGTTCAGAACCAGCAGTTTATGATGAGCAATGATGGATATGTGATGAATGGTATCAGAAATGGTGAGAATGGGGGCGAGAGTTTTAAGCGTGAAATGAGGGATTTGGAAGAGTTGTTGTCAAAGCTGAATCCAATGGCTGAGGAATTTGTGCCTCCGTCGCTAACAAATAATCATGGCTACTTAGCTGCTGGACCTGCTGCTGGGTTTGGTTACCCTAACAATTTTATACTTCTTAATAATTATGCTAATGCTAACGGCCAAACTAACCGTAGGGTATGGATATTTTGTTTTGATCTCTTTCATTATTATTATTTTCCTGTTGGTTTTTGATGCTATGTTTTCACTTTTATTTTTTAATACAATGATGTGTTTTTCAGAGGAAGAACGGCTACACTACTAATGGAAAGCGAAGAGCGAATCATAAAGTGGATATGGAGAAAAGAGAAGAGATGATCAGGAGGACTGTTTATGTGTCTGATATTGATCAGCTGGTAGGAATTTAAGCTGTCTTGTAGATTATCTCATCTCAGCTAATTTACAATGTTTATTTTAACATGTGTATTCATCTAATTAATGATTGTTGTTTTATGTCGGAATCTAGGTTACCGAAGAGCAGCTGGCATCTCTCTTTCTTAATTGCGGCCAGGTAGTAACCGATACGTTTTGTCTATGATGTTTGTTTTTTTCCGAAGAGAACTATTATATTGTATAAAAAATATTACACGAAAACTCTTACCGTGATGAATCTATTTGATCTAATATCATCAAAGGTATATTTTTTAACTAATTTAATCATATACAAAGGTCCAAACAATAGTAAATGATGTGTCGGATTCTTTTGTTCTGTTACATTATCATTCCAAGCAATACTAAAATGATTTGTCGGATTATTTTGTTCCGTTGCATTGTCATTTGTACTATTTAGGGTTTTCCCTTTCTTAATGATGGTTTACCATGTTACCGTGTCAACTCGTATTTCCTGGCTGTAGGTTGTTGATTGTCGGGTATGCGGAGATCCCAATTCTATTCTCCGATTTGCCTTCATTGAGTTTACAGATGAAGGTAACACCATCGCCAAATATTTGTTGGTCATATGCTGCATTTATTATTGATATTTCACTGTTTAAGTGTATTAACTGTGTTATACATGCAGAGAGTGCAAGGGCTGCTGTAAGCCTGTCTGGAACTATGCTGGGGTATTACCCATTGAGAGTGCTGCCTTCCAAAACTGCCATTGCACCTGTCAATCCGACATTTTTACCCAGGGTAATGCTTTTCTTAGATATGCTGATTACATGTTCTAGAAAATCAATGACCAGAGTGAATAATAATTTACCTCTTTTCTTTCTTTCGTTTGCAATGACTGATGGTGTTGTGTTTCAGTCTGAAGATGAAAGGGAGATGTGCTCAAGAACAATTTACTGCACAAACATTGACAAGAAGGTAGTTTAGGGTTTTTACACTTTCATTTAATCTTACTTGGAGCAAATACTTGTCTTTTTCCGTATCTGGTTTGTAGCAATCAAGGATCATAATTCTTAATAAGTTATTTTCTTGTTACACTTGCAGCTGACTCAAGCAGATGTGAAACACTTCTTTGAATCTATCTGTGGAGAGGTTAGTAGTTTTTAATGGATCTTGGCTTATAATGCTTATTGTTGGTTGAATTTTTAGTATCCTATTGAAATATTTTCCATTATATTGATATATTCCATGGTTTCAATGCTTGAGTTTTTTTGTTGTTAGTTGAATTTTTAGTATTTTGTAAAATATTTTTCATTGTTTTGGTGTATTATCTAGGTCCATCGACTGAGGCTTCTTGGGGATTACCAGCATTCAACTCGGATTGCATTTGTTGAGTTTGCAGTGGTAATTACTTGCGAGCTTTCCAACCCTTTTACTTTTATTTGCTCAACTCTGGTTTGCTTAGCTAGTTTTTAACTTCCTATATTACTTTGTGAAGTTATATCCCTGTGATTAGTTAGCCCTCCCTCCCAATAACTGCATTCTATTTTTACTTCTGTCAATAATCATGTTTCTTAGTAATAGTAACTCCACACTGCCTACTAAAAGTCCCGAAAAACAATTAAAAGAAAAGAGAAATTTATGATGTTAGCTCTTGTAGGAGTCTTTAAACCTTTCCATCTTAGCTTTTCATGGCAAAAGACATGTTTATTTCTTTGTTCATTTATGAATTTGGAATGGAATTAATCTGTGCACATAATGCAGTGAAAATATGTTGTAATGGTGGATTTATTTATGACATATGCACTCATGTACGTCTGTGACAGAGCTTTTGAAAATAGTTTATTCATGATCCCATAAGCTAATTTCAGTAAATTTTCATAAACTCCTTAGAATAGATTATACAAACAACTTATTTTTACCTTAGATACATACAATTTTTCCTTATTCACTCTTAATTGTAAAAACAACTACAAAAGCACTTATATGACATACTTAACTAAGTTTTTCATCTCAAACATGCTCATAGTTATTAGTCAGCTATGCTAGGAACTCCTTAGTTTGAATTAGTGAAGTTATTAATTCTAAGCTCGTTTGACTTTGTTTTGAGCTTACAAATTTCAATGTAATCTAATTTTTGCAGATTAATTTCAATGTTCAAATTATTTTTGTTTTAAGATTTGAACTGTAAATCTAGTAAACAAACAAATAACATCTAGTAAACTTACTTCAATGGAGCTATACTCAACCTTCTGCCGCTTACCTTGGTTGGCAGTGAACTTATGTTGCTTGCATATTCTTTTGGGTCTGTTGCTTGCCCAATACTTTTAATTTCCATCCCACTTTTTCCGCATCTCTTGCAGCTGCTTTACTTTTACTTTTATCAAGTTTGCTCCGTCAATTTCAAATTCTCTCTTTTTGATAGACAAATGTTAGTAAATTAGTGGTTTTGTTAGTTTTTAGAGATTGAGACTCCTGCCTCCTGGTTAGAAACTGCTTTAGCATCCCCTAACTCACAAACCAAGCTGTCTGCTTGAGACTCAAGTTCTCTGTTTAGATGATATATCTTTGCAGTTGGTTTTGTTCTTAATTAATTGGTGTGGTCCCAATCTTCTCCCCCGTAGTAAAATGCTAAAATATATGAAGTATTGGAGTGATTAAGTTGCTTAAGCAGTTGTCTCAAAATATATATTTTTACTGCTGTTTGTTTTGCCATGTGTCTTTTCTTTTTTGGCTGGCTGAAGATTTTCTTTGCCTCATTCTTTCAGGCTGAGAGTGCAATTGCAGCTCTAAGCTGCAGTGGCGTGATTTTGGGTGCGCTGCCTATAAGGTTCGCCGGATTTCTCTTTGATTTCAACTGTCCTAAAAACTTCAGGGAACTCTTATAATAACATCTTAACCACTCTTATGTCTGGTGTGCAGGGTAAGTCCGTCAAAGACACCTGTCCGTGCTCGTTCTTCTCCTCGTAGTCCATGAACTGAATCAACTGTCATTGCTGCTGGGGTTTGACTGCTGCTACATATATATACGTACATAGAAACATATATGTTCCAAAGAACCTGTGGCGTTTAGTTGATACTTTTGTTCTCTGTCTTGCACTATGGTATCTTTGTTTCCCATTGCGGTAATGGGCTCTTCGTTTTGCTTGTAGAGTTGATGGTACTTCGAGGATCTTGCTTAATTTATGATGCACAATGTGACGTGTTTATCTTGCATGTCCAGAATTTTATGGTTGGATGTTATCTGGAGTTTATTTTGAACATGTTACAAAAATCTTTTTTAGTCATGAACTGCTTATTTGGTTGTCTGCAATGCATATCTGTATGTCTATTTGTTTGATCTTTCTCTTACACCATATGAAGTAGATGCTGCTTCTTGCCTTGCTATGCCGGTTATTGTGACTGCAATAACCTTATCAATCACCAGACAACACCACCGCTGCCACTACTTGTACTGTTTTTTATTATATAAGCTAGCATTGATTGTTAGTTATAAATGTTTCTTCCACCATTCATTTGGCTGGTAAAGATAAAATTTATTGGCAGGTGGAGGATAACCTTGTTTGGTTTTGGAATGATTTTGCGCCCCCCTTTGTTTCTCTTCCAAAATGTGTTTTACTAGCAGCTTTTATTCTCATGAATTCTAGTTTTTGGATTTGAGTTTATTCTGTTAAGTAGTGAGATTCGACCCATCATCATAGTAGAATTGGTTGTCTTGCTATGATTTACTTTGTTAAAACACAATGCATTGAGGAAGGGATTATATTCCTCACTGAGGCTATGATTCAGGAGAATCACGACTCTAGCAATTTCTTCTACAAGTTTTGGGTTTCACGACTCTGGCTCTTTAAAGTTGCTTTTCTTTATCAACTTTCTGTCAAAATAGTTAATAAATGTTGTGAGAATAAGGTCAATATAATTTCTTTTACTGATAAGTCTAATAACTCAAACCTTAGGTGTGCTTTGATGGAGGGTTTAGAAGGGGAGGACTTAGTTTTTTGTTTTGTTTTCGGGCACTAAAATCTTTTTTTAAATCAATTAAGTGTGGTTGAACTATTATTATATAATCAATAATCATGTTGTTCTTTTAATGTTTTTCGAAATATCAAATACACATAAAAATAGACTTAGTCTTCCTTAACCCTCCCAAACATACCTTAGGCATTGTTTGGGAGTTTGGAAAGGAGGGCCTTGGGGGATAGAAATATAGGGAAACATATCTTTTAGGGTCATATCTTGTGCCTTAAGGGCACATGTTAAACAACCTAAAAATAGAAATATTCCCTTAAAATTTGTGCATTCAATTAATTAAAAGTTAAAAAATTGAATTCAATACACAAGTTTCAACAAAAATTTTCTACATTTGACACATTAACTTGTGCTTTAAGGGCACAATTTAACATTTTCCTATCTTTTATTTTTTGAAGAAGTACTTTTGTAGAGAATAATTAATTAATACTTATGATTAAGATTTTTTATTTTATTTTTAAGAATATTATAATAATATAGATTGCGTTTTAAGAATTTAAATAAAATCCTTCAAAATCTTCCTCCAATACAAATTTTTAGTTTTCCTAAATTAAGATGATTTTGTATTATGAAAATGAACCTCCAAGCCCTCTCCTCTCAAAGTCTTTTAGCCACGTGGTTTAGCATCTTACATTAGATAGATAATTAATTCAAACCAACTATTAATCTTCTGCTGAAATCTTGAGTTAATTTGCTCTAGTGAATCCGAACTATTTTCACCTATTTACCCTGGGCACATCAATTGATTGGCTTGGCTACACTCATTTTGTAGCCATGTACCGAATCTTTATGTTGATGTTCATTTGTCTGGTCCATTTCAACTTAGAAGTTAGAACAGCTAGGCACAATATCATTTTGGTGTAAACTGTAAACTGACCCTAAATTGACGGGTTGTGTTCAAGGGACACAGTGGTTTTTTCTCCCAAGTTTTATTGCATGCTAGAATGTGGTAATTTTCTCTCAAACTTGTTTGCCCAAAAGAAGAAAAAATAATTTGGTATTACTTGCCACGGCTGATATTTAGTGTGCCATTAAATTGAACACTGGTTTTGTTTTTTTTCTGTATTTTGTTGTATTCTTTGAAGTTTTAGGCTCAATTCTACCAGAAATTAGCTGAGTGGTTTACTTTAGTTTCTCACGTTAGATAGATAAATTATTTCAACTATTCATCTTTTGCTGAAATCTTTAGTTAATTTGCTTGGTCCATTATTGTGAATTCAATACATTCACGTCAATTGATTGAATTGGCTATACTAATTTTGTAGCTTTGTACCAAAACCAAACCTTTCAATTGTTGTTTCATTTGTCTGGTCCATTTCAATTGTTGTTTCTTTTGGGGTAAAAAGACCCTAAATTAATAGCATGTGTTCAAGTGACACTATAGTTTTTCTCCTTCTGAGTTTCATTGCATGCTTTGACCTAAGAATGTGGTAATTCTCTCTCAAACTTGTTTGCCCAAAAGAAGAAAAAAAGAAGTTGATTACTTGCTTGCCACAGTTGATATTTTGTTTCTTCTGTGTTTTGTTGTATTCTTTGATCTAATAATGTTGTAATCATCTCTCAAACTTGTTTGCCTAAAATAAGTAAAGAGGAATTTGGCATTACTCGCCACATTGAGATTTAGTTTGCCATTAAATTAAATTTGATAACGTTGATACACCAAGATGGAGACAGACATATTTTAAAGGTTTAAATGCACTTTTGGTCCCCCTATGTTTGCCGTTGTAGCGATTTTGGTCCCCTAACAAAAAAAATGCAATTTTGACCCCCTAATTTTCGCAACTATGCTGAGAAGCCGCCACGTGTCCCAAGAAAGGGGTCAAAATCACAACTTTTTTGTAAAGATAAGGGCCAAAAGAGCATATTTCCCTAAACATGGCAAAATTATGGGGTTAAAATTGCATTTTTTTTGTTAGGGGGCCAAAATTGCTGCGAGGGTAAATATAGAGGGCCAAAAGTGCATTTAAGCCTATTTTAAAATAGTTATGGTTATGGGCTTATGGCTATGCAATTTTTATTGCTCGGTAAAATTGCTAGTTATGAATTCAAAGGCTGATAACTTTGCAGTATATTTGGTTAATTTATAAGTTTATTAGATCAAAGTAAATATTTTTAGACTAATATTTTATTTGTTGATGACTGATTTGGCCACCACGGAATTTGTCATGGACCAAAATGAGTCTTCACTCTAAAATAAAATAATAAAAAATAATATAGGTCATATGAGAAAATTGGAGGGAGAATTATTCAAACTAAATTCCAATGATCCAGTCTCTTATTCTCTTTAATATCTCTTAATTTTTTTTATCTTTCTCTTGATCTCACTAATATTAATTCTTTTTATATATAATAAGTCACACTCATTTGCTCTTATCTTTGACTCAGAGTGGAGAGAAGAAAATAATTTGTCAATTGGTTTTAACCTATAGTTTCTAATAGTTTGTCAATTGAACTCATTAACTTCTTATTTTTGCTGTTTAAAAAAAAAAACTTCTTATTTTTGTTGTCTTCTATGCTTTTATTAGATTTTTAGATTACAAATCATGAACGTTTGAATGAAAATATCTACATTTTGAATGGAAAACATTGGTTACGTATTTGGTTTACTTGAATTGTCTTTATCTTAATTTACACTTTTCCATTGTTTTTGAGAACTTTATAATTAAAAAGAAATTTAAAAAATATTGATGGGCCAACCTGCTAATTTATGAACCCACTATAAAAAAAAGGACGGGATAAGATTTAAAAAATGCTCTTCTTCCAACAAAAAACGCTCACTCCCAACCGAACTGTCAAAGATACTCTTGTGTGAGTTAACTGATGTAAGATTTTTACATGTCATAAAACTATTTACACGTAAGTATAATAAGATCGTATCCGCAGGGAGTTGCGTATTTCATAAGTGTTTTCGCAATATTCATCAAGTTAAGTGTTTGGGTATAAATTGTTTGTTTGTGTAAAACTATTGTTCTATTCGACATAAAAGTAAAACGAGAAGAGATAGGGCTATGTCGCTTGGGGTCAGAGACATCAACCA
>Ga0315914_1005296_pt1 | contig 18840 bp, 12 predicted proteins | sample MpolenodulesMG_FD_203920 | JGI IMG/M metagenome (GOLD analysis project Ga0315914, IMG submission 203920) | Medicago polymorpha root nodule microbial communities from Los Angeles, California, United States - elongated nodules | ecosystem: Host-associated > Plants > Roots > Nodule | place: USA... | reverse complement strand
CTGTATACATAAGTGTTCGTTAGTTGGGTTGTATAAGCATGTCACAATGATGGTTTTGAATCACTAATATATCTTCTTATAATTGCACTCTGTCCCTCTTGGTCTCTCTTGAAGTGTGTTTGTGTGTGCACGTTTATGCCACAATATTAGTATGTTCTCTTTTCTGCATTGACTAACTTTTCCAGCTTAAAATCCGCTAGCACCTGCACCTTTTTCTCAATGGCATCGTTCATATGCATGTGTGGGACATCTCCAACATTACATACATGATTCTTGGGAACTTTATGCTGCAGTCTTGTTAACGGATGTCATCGGAACACTTTTTAAGGATTTAAAAATAAGAAATTATTCCTTAAAAAAAGTGAAATACTATGATTTTCAATGCATTGAATTCACGTGTTAAACGTATTGTTAGAATGAAGACAATTGTTAAGTGCACATCTTGAACAATACTTTAGATCAATGCTTGAAAATCGTGTATAACACCGATGACAATTGTCAACATTAAATAAAAGTTCACAGTGATTAGTGTCGTTACAATTGAGATAAGCACCTAGTCGATATTGATTTTGCGAAAACAAGAGGAAATAAATATAATTAATTTTGAAGCACAAATATTTATTTATTTTGTTGACGGCTTAGTATCGATTGAATAATACTTTGAATCGTGGATATGAGTAATGTCATAATTAACTTCTATTTACATTTTTTTTATTATTTGAAGAGGCCAAAAACACTTCTACTTACATTTGAGAACGACATACGTAGTTGTTAGAGTTTTTCGAAAGATTTTTAAGCATTGATTCACCATAGATACTTGTCTTCACTTAAAAGCCCCAAGAAAGGCAACCTTCCCTTTTGACTACTAGATAAGTAATTACATTTTTTATTAAGTAATTACATTTTTTATTAGAAAAAGTTTTATGTAATTACAATTGGTATCTTGAAAAGAAGATAATGAAACAAATTTTGTCATTCATCAATTACTTGTTGAGAATATAAATCGAGTATTTTATGCATACTCATGCAATAAACAACTCATACATGGATATCAATTAGGTGGATTTCCAATTATTCTTTTAGGTCGAATTCAAATAAGACTGGAATAATTTGAAAAACCTTATCTAATTTGCTTTGGACTCATGCTATGCTAAAAGAGCAATATATAGTTCATACCCAGCTTGCACAACCCATTTTCACTGGCTCATACAGCTGCCAAAGTTTTAAATTGTACGTAGAGAATATAAGTAATAAAAAACAATAGGAAAAACGTTGTGATAAGTGACAACTAAGAGTGAGAGGGCAAAGACAGAGAGAATGAAGAGAAGATGTACCAAATATGAAGATATAAAGAGGTATTAAGTGCATGTTTGATATCACATTATTCCGTTTTTCTTGCGTCCCGAGAAGCTTAAAGCTTAATTTGGCTATGATATTTCAAAGCTACAAATTGGATATTCAATTGACCGTGCGGTGATAATCCAATCCAACGCAGAAAACTCACATCCGACGCCAAACCAAACATTGTCTAAGCACATGTTCGGTTGTGCATCCAATATGCAATTATTGCATCCCAAGGTTGTTTTCATCGCAATTTCAAGAAATTGTACATTCAAGCTTCTGTCTAACGTGCGGCTACGTTCAACTAAACACACAAACAAACACGTACTAAGAAATACTCCCTTTGTCCTAAATTAAGTGAATCATTTGCTCATTTCACGCTTATTAAGAAAAATGTATAAGAGAGAGAGAGAGAGAGAGATGGTTTAAGTGCTCTTGTCAAGTATTGGTGGATTTCCATTATCATAAATGCAAAGTAGAATATATTGAATTGAGAGTGATGAAAGAGATATTAATTAGAGGTATAATTGGAAAAACGTAATTAATATTGCATTGAAAAGTGAAATGGATCAGTTATTTTAGGACAATATTTTTTCGCAAAAGGATCACTTATTTAAGGACGGAGGGAGTATGAGTCGGAGAAACCTCTATTGGAGTAGATTTGAGTTATAAAAAAGTTGTGAAGGGCAACTGATGATTTCCTAGGCTATTCACAATTTTCAAAGTGAAATAACAGACATATCTCCTAACCAAATCATAAGGGAAATTTTCTATGAACCATTCAGATATAATAGTTAGATATTTTTCTTAAGAAAATCTATAAAGTAATATTTGTCTGCCCATGTTTTGTATCTAGTGAGCAATTCAATTTGACTTTGTTGTTTTTATGTTCTTTTACCGATATGAGTGTGTGTGAGAGAAGAGAGAACAACTATAAAAAAAAAAGTCCACTAATATTAGTGACTGATCTATTTAAAATTTGAATTTGACTATAAGATTCAAATTGATTTGATTAAAGTACCCCATAAATAGTTGGGATCTATTTTTCCTATCAATGGTTCAAATATGAACCAATAATAGTGACACCATTGTAGGCTTTAATTAATTATGCAACAAATACCACACCCTTATAGGTGAAAAAATAGCTATAATCATGAGGTTGTACACTCTAATTGGTCACAAGTTTACTAAAAATAAACGGACTATTGTTTACGAGTGTCTTCGGAGTATTCTTCAAAAATTTCAAATGAAAAATATATTCATTCAAAAAGTTAAATATTATAATTTTCATTGAATCGAATACATAAATTTTTATAAAAGCATACTATTTAAGATATTTAACGAGTACCTTCGGAGAGACCGGTGGGAAATAAAACACCAACCAATCGATGGTTAATATATTGTACTCCATAATAAAGACACCCTATATGATTAGACCAGGTGTTTAATATGAGGAAATATACAGGTCACAATAAGTCTATGGTCCATGTGAAAACTAGTCCTAGATGCATGTGACTGGTCTGTCTTAGAAACGGAAACCTTGGAGAAATTTTGAACTTCAAAATATGGAATATTATTTGAGGCACAAAGATTGGGACAATTCAAACCATTGTTATTATTATTTGTCCTTAAGCATGTGCTTGTTGGCGTCACTGATTACCATTTCAATTCAAGAAATTATGCAAGTTTCTTTAGCTTATGATAAAAGCCAAATTCATCATTTTAGGCAATGTACCTTCCAACAATGAGTATTAAGGCATGGTCCATAAATAAGCTAGTCCTTACACATTAAGAAGCTTCTCATTAATGATAAAGTCATTTTCACTCTCAACAACCAGTGTAAGAAGAGTAATAGTTTTTGTCTCAAATTCACTATTGAATTGAACATGAAATGCTCTTAAATTACTTCCTAAAATTTGATTACCAATATCCTATAGTAAATTTTGATTAACTCATTTTAACTCTAATTTTTGGCTTATCCACTCAAAATGCTTATCAGATTTTACTGAGATAATAGAGATAAAAACAGCAAAAAAAAGAGTTACCAAAAAGACTATACACATAAACTTTTGATGCAATATGAATTGGAAAATTTTCTACAGCACCTGCTGAAGCTAAACAATTAAACAATGACAATGGATCAAAGCTACAATATTGTTAAAAGAAGAAGCACACAACCCAGTTACAATGTACTTAATAGATCAATCAGGCTACTAATATTTCCAAGTTAAAAAAATTTAACTAATTGAAAGGTTGCAGCTTCCCAAAGACACAATGTTGCAGCAGAAGATCCAATCCAATTTGTAGAAAAAAGCTCTTTTTTCTATGCACCATTCTTAGCAGAGTCAGCATGGTGTGCATGGCCATCTTCCAGAATCTTTCCATTTGCTTGAGTTCTCTGTCTCTGAACATAGTGACAATAACAATGTTAGGTCCATATCATAAGACAGTGACATGACTTTAGCAAAAAGAAATGAGTAATTGTAAAGGTGTGGATTTAAAAAAAATGCAATTTAGTTCTTATATTGAACAATTTCAGTGGATTTAGTCATTTTGTTCAAATTTAACACTGTAATTTTAATGCAGCAAGAGACTACTACGGCAATATTTAGGTCTTTCGATGGTTTTGCCGAAAGTTTACTATAAAGGGCAACCCGGTTCACTAAAGCTTCCGCATACGCAGGGTCCGGGAAGGGGTCCCACCATTTATAAATATTTATTTCGGTAGAAAGACTAATAGTGTGTTTAGATCCACGATTTGGAAACCACGGAAAAAGTAAAACCGCGTCCCAATGTTTAATTTAGCCATGAATTTGAGAAGCTACTAATCCTTACTTCTGGCAGACGCACGTCTATAGGTGTTTTGACGCGGAAAGAAACACTCATAAAATTGATTTGTTTTTTAGGGACTAAAGTGCGTTTTTACGGGACTAAAACGTATTTACTCAAAAAGAAAAAAGACAAAAATAGACAGGTAGAGATTGATTACATACCCAATCTGAAGGATCAACAGAATTGCCATTTAACAGCTTGTGGTTCTCTTCTTTGTTTCTGCCATCTTTGTTGTCTTTGGTGCTTAATGGTATCAACAGTGTTGCAGCTGTCCTGTCTGGCATTTCTGTTGTTGTAGAATAACTAGGTTAGCACACAATTGCAAATACTAAATGACAGAACCGTAGTATAATAAATATGTCTTTATGTACAATAAAAACCTTGTAATTTCTTCTCAACAAAAAATACCACCAAGTTAACAGTATACCTGCAAGGATCCAAATGTTGTGTTAAAAACAAAATTAAAAAGGACATGGACGACAACTTTTTTTAAGTAAATTAACAATGTCCTTAAAACTTTAGGACTTCATGCAATTTTGGTTCATGAAATTGATGGAAGTCTAAAGTGAACTTCAAATTGGAAATCCTCGATCACATTAAATCTTTTGAGTCGGTCAATTTAGTCTCTAAAATTGTCTTGGAGGGGACTATGATTGATGATTCTCAATTTCATTGATCACTTTGAAATTTCGCTAATTTAGAAACCGATCTTTAGAAAATTGATGATTTGCTCCAATTTTACCATGACAAATAAGAAAATTCTTCTTACCAGGCAACAACTACGTCAACTGTGTAATGTTTGCGAGATGCTACTATCAGAAAACTCTGAATGACCGTAAGAGCCCATCCTAGCTGCTTTATGCACCTGCGGCAGTTCAAAAATAACTACGGTAATACAAAATTGAACAATGAACCAAACAAAACAAAGAAAAAACGATGTAAAACTCGTATAAAAGAAACTTATGAGCAAAATTCACCTCTTTGTGCCATATCTCTGGTATGTGTTAACAAAGACTAGAGTAAAAATCATGTGTGATGAAAATATCAAATCACCACATCCATATATGACGCCGTGAGGAACTGCATGGGGAAAAACCAAATGTGTACAAAAACAACAACAATGGCATTGAAGCTAAGACAACTCTGAAACAAAAGAATACTAACAATTAATCAAGAGGACTTCAGCCACACTTTTCGGATGAGGCAGTGTCGCAAGCGGAGATCCCTGCATAATACAACAAGTATTGTTAAGTTTAAAAAAATCTTTAGAAGAGAAAAATCTATGCAGAAATGTCATTTATCCCTCAAAGAAAATCAGCAGATAAACTGCAAGTGACAAAAAAGAAGGTAATAATACCTCGCGGCAATGATAGTTTGGACCGGGAAGCTGCGTTGAATAAAATGTCACTATCCGAAGAGCTTGAGAAGCCTGCAGTTTACAGCAGAGGAGCCAGAATTTTTAGAACCAATCACATAGTGCATACATATCCAATAGGTTATTAAATCGACCCAAAATATTACATGGCCATGAATTGACTCTGCTCACTACACTAAATGAAAAAAGTGAACTGCAATTCTATGATCAATACAGGAGTCACTCACTTCCCAGATCATTTATATCAGCTTATTTATTCACTTATCTTAGGTGTCTTAAAATTTTCAAGTTCATGACATTGTCACTTTAATAATCAACATTACCCTTGTTGACAAAAAACGGTAATTAAATTTTTAACGCTATGCATCGCAAGTTCAATTTAGATAGTTTTTATGAACACTTACAACTAAGAAAGCTAGAACCCTGCACCATATTAGAACTGTGTAGATCTTTTTGGTCTTGAATATGAAAGGATGAAAAGTCCACTGCAAAAGCACAAATTTCAAATCATAAATCATTAAAACTTCAATAAAACTATGAAACTTTATAAAAGCAGGTGAATGAAAGTTGAGAATCCTTACAAGGAAAAATGATAAAAAGATAACTGTAAACAAAGATTCACTAATGTAAGCTCTTTCTTGGCCAAGCTCCTGTAAAAGCCACAAACATCAAAATCAAAAGACAATCTTATGAAAGACATTTTTTTCAATAGAGAAAGAGTGAAAATAACTAACCGGAAGAAGCATGAATCCAAGATCCTGTAATGTAGGGCCAGGCCTATGTAAATAATGAACTCCTCGTGCAGCCAAACCATGAATATACTGTATGCAAACAGTTTCAATATTCATTTAGATTTCATTGATTGATTATTGATACATGAACAACAAAAACTACGTCAACTTAAACAGTATAATAATATAATGCACTAGTATTATACACATGCTGCAAAAAATATGTATCAAAAAATTGCCAAATCTTATTTCTTATCCTTTTCTGAATAATAATTATGAGAAAATATGAAGCACGGACACTCCTTAGATTAGCCGTGTCACCGACACATATAATTACATTGAAATATGCGATTTTCTCAAATTATTAGCACTGTCGACGTGTTAGTATCCGTGTCGTGTCGAGTGTCCGTGTCTCTATTCGTGCTTCATAATGAGAAACAAATAGATTCAGCTGTATATAAATTTGTAATTAAGCTTGTAATAAATGTGTGAATTCAGTAACTTATTTGATGATATAAGCAATCATCATTTAATTCAAAACACAATAAATGTTCTAATTTTAAGCATGCATAATAAAATGCAAATGAAAATCATCATAGTTGCAGAATAACACATACAAAAAGATTAGTACTATTAGCATTATTGACAAAAAAAAATGAAAAAACTTTGTTCCTGATATAGAAAGTAAGAAATCTCAAAAGTTGCCAACTCAACATGAGAGAAAATGAAAAACTTTTTGTAACGTTCAAGTAACGTTCTCACAACCAAATGTGAAAACTACTTTAATATATCACCAAAACACATAAAAATGAAAACAAAAGAACATCTCCATTCTTTTTCACAAAAGGACAATCAAAAACAAAAACAAAAAAACAAAGTGCAATTAAATTACATAATACATTAAACTAAACAATTAATGAAAAAATTTCTCAAAATAATAAAGAGGCAAAAATATATAAAAATTAAAAACCTGAAAAACTAAACCAGCAAGAAGATACTTCCAATTCTCCACAAGAAGGTTGATTTCTGTGGTTGTTTCTGCACAAACTCTCTTCCATAGCTGCAAATCATAACATTCAAACACAGGTTAAAATTAAATTGCACCGAGTTTGATTCCTGAATGAAACAATTATAAGCCAGATTAACGGGGCTCATTCCTCCGGTAACCGGACAGGTAACCGGACGGCTATGAAGCATAGACACAGACAACGCTAATAATTTGAGAACATCACATAATTCAATGTCATTATATTATATGTGTCGTGTGTCCGACACCGGGACACAGCTAATCCGAGAAGTGCTCGTGCTTCATAGCCGGATGGTTAACACAAAAAAATATTAAAAATTACCAAAAATGAAAAAAGGTTAAATTTATTATATAAAAAAAAAAACAAAGGAAAGAGAAAAAGACAACAACCTTGGAAGCCTCACGACCAATGTAAAGTGACATGTTTTTCTTGTAATTATAGATTGTTGATGATGATGATGAAGATGTTGTTGTTGTTGTTGATAATGTTGTTGTTGATGATGTTGTTGATGAAACCATGTAACGACCAGTTTCCATAATACTTTCAAAAAAACACTCTTATTGTTAATGTCAACATCATCATTGCCGCATCAAAAAAACAACCCAGATAAGAATCAATTATATTTTCACTTTCAAACTATTAAAAACTGAATCTTTTATGAGAAAAACACACACCCAGGAAGAAAAAAAAAAGGAATTTTGTGAAGAATGGAAGAGGATCTGAGGAGAAAAAGTGAAACCCAGAAAGAAAAAAGAAATGGTGGAAAAAGGGTAATTGATTTTTTTTTCTGGGTTTTTTTCTCTCTCTTCTTCTTCTTTGGTTGGTTTGGTCTGACTGCAATGGCACGCGAGTTGAACACGGAGAAGACAGTTGAGAAGAGGAGGAGAATGAATAAACAAACACTATATATACAATCTTAGTTACCAACTTGCTTTTTTTTATATTTTTTATTATTTAAGAAAAAGAAAATATTAAGTTGAGTTTGTTTTTTGAATTTTGTTACTATGTGATTGTGATTTTTTTTGAATAGGAAAACGAAAAGGAAGGGAAGGTGGGTTGAGGGGGAGACAAAAAGATATACAGGTATTTATTAAAAAAGAAGAAAAAAACTAATAACAATATGTTTTTTAAGAAAATTACTCACATTGCCCGTTAACTTTTTTTTGTCAAGTAACCTAGTGGTTAGAGCTCACACAATTAAAGTGTGGAGAAATAGAGTGTTGGGGTTTGAACCTTGACCGTTATACAATATTTCTACCAACTGAGTTAAACTCACTTAACTTAATTTTAATCAACGATTTTGTTTTATATTTTTTGCATGTCATTTTTGTAATTTTTTATAAATTTACATATGTATTTTTCAAGATTCAAATATAAAATTTATACAAAAACATGAGTGAATTACTTATGTTTTCATATGCAAATACACGAAGTTATAATCACAAACAAAAGTAAAAAACAACGAGAGAAAGAAAGAGAGAACACAAAATAATATGTTTATCCAGTTCGGTCCAAATTGACCTAGTCTGGGAAGAGAGCATCTCTCCGTTTCACTATAATGATGAGTAACTTTATAAAAGAGATATCAATGGGTTACAAGAATAAGTCTACCGCCTAATTCTACCCAAAGTCTCAATCTCTTCCCGTGACCAAGAGACTCAATCCTAATAATGTTTCCCAAGGTGAATCAACACAACCCTAGTGTTTGTTGTCAAGAGCAAACTCTATACAAACCCTAGTTTGATTTCTAAACCTTTGTTTTAACCCGCTCTATCTCAAGGTTTACACTGATACAATGCTTATATTTATAGCAAACGTAACCCTCATAAAATTGGAACAAATCTGACCCAAAAATATGTTACAAAAATATTTTCTGTTTCGACAGTTCAGGCCCCAAATTCCCCCATTCGAGCACCGATTTTTCACGCGTTGCCAGACTGAAAAGACAGTGCAAATTCGGGCCCCGGACAACACCATTCGGGTCCTGAATTGGAAGTTTTCATAAAGCTCAATTTCTCCAATTTTGAGTCACTTTCACAACAGTTACATTATTCAATTTCAAGAAAGAATTTGTAATTTCATGAATTTGAGGTCCCAAATTTTATTACACTCGCAATTTCATGATCTAATTTACTTTTATATATATATATAAATATATATACACACACACACACACACATTTGTGTTGATATTTAAATGAAGGGTTAAATATGTTTTCAGTCCTCGTAAATATTTCAACTTTTTTATATACACATGTTAGTTTTCCTCGTATATGTTGTTTTGATTTGTCGACGTTGTTAGTATTTTTACACCAACAATATATAAAAGTTATTTTCTTAGCTTATTTGAATTTTAAACAATTAGAAGAAAAAAAGTGTTAAAAAAAGTTTATTTCTCTTTCATTTTTTTTTTACTTTTGTTCTTGTACACCTTAAAGTCTTACTTCGTCTGGGAGTCTAGGTCAAGGGTAGTTTATATATAACATGCACACTTCTGAAAACCAATGAAACATCTTTTATAAAGGATAAAATTATGAAGGCATACACTCAAAGCAAACAATACGGAACGCGGTGTGACATATTTGAGGTTAGAACGAAACATTGATGGGGACTATGTCTGAAAACTCTCCTTTAGCCTCGACTTGGGGACAACTATTCTTATACTCCCTCCGTCCCGGATTAACTGAGTCATTTGTTTATTTCACACTTATTAAGAAAAATGTATTAATGAAGGAGATAGAAAAAAAATGGTTTTAAGTGCTCTTGTCAAGTATTGATGCATTCTCCACTATCATAAATGCAAAATGGTATATATTGAATTGGGAATGGTGAAAGTAACATTAATTAGAGTTATAAAGGGATAAAAGTAATTAATATTATATTGAAAAGTGAAATGACTCAGTTATTTTGGGACACTTTTTTTTTTACAAATAGTTCAGTTATTATAGGACGGAGAGAGTACACATTAAAAGTCTCACATCGTTTGAAAGTCGAGGTCTATGGTAGTTTACATATGGCACACATTTCTCAAAACCGACGAGACGTCTTTTATAAATGACAAAACCATAAAAGGTTTATATCTAAAACAACCCAAAGCGAACAATAACCTCAAAACACGATGTAATATAAATATGACATGAGATTGAATAACTGAATAGTAAATAGATGTCAACCAAATTCTTTAGATAGAAAGTGTTCACCTATTGTATAAGTTTTTTTTACGGGATTCTGTCAAATGGATACTTTATTAATTTTTCAACAAGAAAAAAACTTTAAAATGAATCATAGCTTCTGTAAAATAAAAAGTACTATTATTTTATTTTATATGAAGGGGAAAATGCTATTAATTTTTCACCTAAAAGAAAACGAGTAATGCTGGAATGTTTGACACTACTGCTTTATTTATTTTTTTCCTTTGACGCCACCACCACACGTTGTGTCTCTTTCACTTTCTCTCTCTTGTTATGTGAGCTGAGGGATCTGTTACTAGGAAAGTGCTGACAACACCTATAGAATCTTCTTTCCAGCTTGGGAAAATTAGTATAGCAAAACTTAATTAACCAAAATTTTCCATTTTAGAAAGTGATTTTTTTTTTATACAGATGTTGATAGCAGTTGTTAAAACATTTTTAAATAATTAAACGGAGAAAATTTTAACTTGTTTTTCTTTGTTTGAAAAATAGGAACAATGATGTTATCAAAAAGAAAAAAAGGAACAATGTTTCATAAGAAAGATGTGATGGTTGTGAATCTTCTCGGATCCTCCGGCTCAGGCCTGCAAATTTACAACGGTTGTGCAGTGCTTTTCTTTTTCCTACTTGTATAAAGTTGTGCAAAAGTTGATGGTATTTGAAGTAGGGAATTTTTACATCCAAACCAAAACATATAATTATTGTAAATTAATTATAGAAAAAAAAACACAATTAAATTTAGTTGGATTAACATGCAGTATCAGGGTCGGATATCTCATTTATTCATCTTAAAAATAAATTATATCCATTAAGTTATTTGTCCAAAAAAAAGAGTTGGTTGTCACTAAGATTTTGTGAAAACTTCTCAAATTGAATATATTTCATATTATTATTTTGAATTTAACCCTTTTATTTTCAAGATATGTCGAACTTATGTACAACTATTATGCTCAACCTTTGTATATCAATATTATGTTCACGACATCAGAAGGAGCAGGGTCGTTCCTATAAATTTAGAGGCTCGGCTCTCATAGATAAAATAGACCCCTAATAAAATCAAATATTTTTTTTATAAAACAATTTTTTATTTAATTGAAATAACATCCGTAACGATAAAAAATAATCATGTAACTAACACGAAAAAGATTCATATTTTAATCAATAATATAAAGTTCCAACTTAAAACTAATGTTTTTATCAACATTTTAGGTTGTTATTTTTCTTAGTTGGTATCTCTCCAAAAAATATCTTAGTTACTATTGAGAAAAAAAAAAGTTTACAATGGTTTTTTTAATGAAATAACTATAATGTTTGTCGTTATAACTTTTTATTTTATACAACAAATATAAACAAAATTTTACAAACCGCTTTAACCAAAATAAGAAGGAAAAAAGTTATATTATGTTTTTATTAAAAATATATTAGTTATTTAAATGAAAAAAATAATCGAAATAGAAAAGCTGGAAGCTCAGTGTTAACCCAAGACTTTGAGGTATCAGCTCAAAACAAAACCACTCAGCCACCTACACAGATGTGTTATAATATATATGTTACGTTGCTAGTATATAATCCACTTTTCGTGCATTATATATTAAAAAAACATATTTTGGGCCCTTAAATTTTGGAGGCCCAACTCCATAGAGTTGTTTGCACACCCCAAAGGACGGTCCTGGGGAGGAGTTTGTAGCTACGGTGGGAATAAGTCGGACCGAGTCAGGCTTTGTTTAAATAGGTCTGGCCTAGTTGAAAAAATTAAGGTCTAAGCCTTGACCTTTTATCTGTCAAAAGCTTTATTTTAAGCTTGACCTAACCTTTTTTAAAGTCTGGTTTGACCTATTAGCTTGTCCAAAAGCCTAGTTTGTGTTACAAATTTCAAATAGAGTTCATTCATCCATTTTTCTTTCTTTTCAATTTCACTACTAAAAAAACGGTGTTTTCGAACAGAATTTTCGGACGGAAGCTTATTTGTCTGAATGCGTTCGGATCGGGTTGTGTGGAGTATTCGGGTTAAGCGGTTACTGAAAACTGGATTGTCATGGTTAGGCATAGTTGGTTTCGGTTGGATAATCCAAGTCCGTCGGAAACCATACCCGACTGAATACATAATAATTACTCTAATTAATTACAATAGTTATCTCCCAAGCGGTTTCACTCTCAACTTTTTTACGTTCCTTTCTTTCTCTGTCTAGACGCCGCCGAATCACAACCCTAACCTTGCCTTCCAATCTCTATGCTGCAATCCTTCCCTCCCCAGAAACAGCTTCTCAATCTCTTTTGTCTTTTGTTCTTCCACCTTCTTTCTATTTTCATGTATATTTTCTTTTTCATCTCTGTTTTGGCAAAGTTTTAGATTGAAAGAGTAAATGGTTTTTCCATGTTGAATATGAAATCACTTCACGTTCTTTAAGAGTAACACAAGATGGCATGGCCACCACTGTAACCGTTAACCGAGTTGTCATGCCGAAATTGTCACGCTCAAAATCGTTAGATCTCTTTTCTTTTTTGCTTTTTTTCTCCGTGGACACTGAGACTTTAAATTCGAAAAACCGTTCGGAAAAAACCGTCATCCGATGAAATCGACACCGAAATTAACCGTTAGCTTAAACAGACGGAGATGGTTGATATATTCCCACTAGCAGTTGCCTTTGGATCAGAGGTTTTCACTCGAAATTCGACCTAAACCGTCCGATGTCCACCCCTAAATGGTTGTATGTCAAGTGGAGGCTAAAAGTCTCATATTGAATAGAAAATTGAATGTTCAACAACATTGGACCCCATATAGATAAATCTTAAAGTTTTGGGTTGAAACATGGTTTCAATTTAATTGGTTCGGTTGTTCAAAGTGTGATGTGAAGATCCCTAAACTCCTCTCATTATCAAACATTAGGAATAGGGATGAGAATAGGTTAGGCCGATCTAGGCTTTGCAAGGCCTAAGTCTGGCCTGCCAAATTTTTTTAAGGCCTAAGCCTGGCCTGCGGCTTGTCATATGCTTATTTTTTAGGCATGAGCCTGACCTTTTGAAAGCCTGATACGGTCTGCTTGCCTGTTTAAAAGCCTATCTCATATGAACATCTTTAAATAAGCAATGCGATTGAATTTTAAATAGTCTAGAGAACTAATAGATCAGTTAGATTAAACTCTATTTTGATAATCTACACGAGTTTTTAAGGAATTTGACTATATATTGTATCATATTTCAATTCTATTTTTTTTTGTGTAGTGGTCGGGGTTCGAACCCCAGACCTTGCATATATTATGCATTGTCCATGCCAACTGAGTTAAGCTCACGTGGACTTCAATTCTAGTTTATAACAATACATTTAAATATGCAAAAGAATTAATGTATACTAATAAGCTTAAATTACTGTAAAAGTTAACAAATTTTTATTTTAATTCAAAATACAAGATATAATATAATAATAAATAATATTGTTCAAAATTACTTAAATATGCCGGCCTATTAGGTATACGAGGCTTTTTGAATGGCCTGTCGCCTGACCTTTTAAGTTAAATAGACTTCTAAAAAAGCCCAGGCCTTCTCTATTTAGAAAAAAAGTCTAGCATGATCTGGCCTGTCGTAGGCTAGGCCATAGTCCCCTGTAGGCCGGTCTAACCTATTCCTATTCCTAATTAAGAAGACTATAACAATTACGAAAACAATTTTCACAAATAAAATGAAGAATAATGTTCCACCAAATGGACCATCTATATTACACACATGAGAAGCTAGAAAATCTGCACAAGATTTTTCTTCACAATAGATGTGCGGATATTTAAAACTCATACTCAATGCTAGCGGCAAATAAATCAAGCTCTCACACTTTACTTTTAGAAAACAAATATTCTCACTTTTTTTTATAAGTGAACGGTGTGAGAATCATCATCTAAATCTCACGTATACAAACATGTCCAACATAACAATATTATCAAATATATTAACTAAATTTATGTAAAAAAGAGAACACGAAGACCAATATAGGACATAAACAAAAATCATTGTAAAACAATTAAGTAAACATGTGCTTCTACCAAAAAAAAAGTAAACATGTGCTAACCTGGAAGACCACAAGGATTAAAAAAAAAATCACGGATATAAATTATGTTTTGGAATTTTCTTAGGAGAAAGTTTAGGCTCCGTGTACCGTACGCATCCTTAGTAGGTCTCGCACGGTGCGAGACATGTATATTTTTCTTTTTTTGGTGCAAAAGTGCGAGACATATTATATTATTACTTATGATTGTAGACTAATGTGCCATCAATTAACTGCTCTGTGAATAAGAAGCATTATAATCACAATTATATTCACGTAATTAATGAAAAGAACAATTTAGGTAGTTTATATTTAGTAGAATATCATTTTTTTCAGCCTTTTTTTTCCTAAATTAAGAAAAGACTCGTGTATTCGCATGAGTCACATAACACTATGGTAATTATATATAAAAAATTATTATATTGGTAATATTATGAAAAGTTTAAAGATAATAAACAAATTACTCCCTCCGGTCCTATTTACAAGAGAAATTTGACTTTTTAGATACATTGAATAATTTATGTATCTAGTCAAGAATCTAAACCAAATACATAAATTATTTAATGTATCTAAAAAATTAATTGTATCTTGTAAATAGGATCTGAGAGAGTATTAAACTGCGGATAACTATGGAGTTTCTACTAATCATGATTTTATCATAACGACTTTCTTATATATGTATACAAAACTTTATTTATGTAAATATAATCATTTAAAATTTGCAACGAGAGTAGTGCAAGCATTGAACAACGTTTTTTTTAAGATAACAAAAAATAATTGTTAAATAAAATCTGCAACGAGCGCGGTACAAACAATTGTCAATTTTAAGATAACAAGAAACAAACTTTATTTTCTTTTAAAATAAAAAAAAACTTTAGTTTTCCAAATATATAGCATTAATTAGTTTTATTGAAGAAAAAAAAAGAGTAATTGACAAAGGGAAAATCGTACCCTTAAAATACCAAAACAACAATTAAATAGGAACGACGAATTCACACTCTGACGACACTTAAAAAAAGAACGGAGAGAGTATAAAACAAAAATATTTTTAATAATGATTCCAAAAGCAATTGCATTTTTAAAATTAATATTTATATGTTTAAAAAATATAATTCTAAGATGTTACCAAACCTACAAATCTCAACCATTAAATAGCTTACAAATATATCTAATGATTGACATCCATTTTAAAAAGAAAAAAAAAAGAATCAAGTCTCCTATGGTAGGAGACTAGGTCTCCTACGGTACCGTAGCCTTTGCCGAAAGTTTATAGTTAAGTCAATACATGACTTCAAATCCATTTTTAATAATAAAAAATCCATAAAAAATAGACACAAAACTTCGTCCAAAAATAAGCAAGAATGCATTTATTCTCTTTAAGCTGTCCAAGTTTTCAAAGCAACCACTTGTCTTATTTTTTCAAAAGTCAAAAAATATCTATACGATCACAAGTGGAAATATATTAAATATTAAAAAATTGGAGCAGCACATGTTCTCGTTTTGGTCAGAGCCTCCTTCACGAGAGGATTGACGACGTCAAATGGTCAAGCCTCCACACATGGCTTTTCATCTTTTGAATTGAAAATTAACTTTATATGTGGGGCATGCAATGAACCTTTTTGATTGGTGGTTGAGATCCTTCAAAGTTTAAACCAAGTCAAGATATCAAAGTATGCACTAAAATGATTTCTAAAACGAAAATAGAAATAAAAACTCCAGAAAATATTGTATAAGGAAAGGATTGCATGAGAGTTCAACTCCATTTTCTTTTTTGAGGTGAAGTCCAACTCAATTTGGTTATAGAAAAGATTATGTTCATATGATATTTTGTGAATGTCATCTCTAGATATCTTATAGTCTGTTTGTTTCAGCGGTGCAATCCTACTTGAACCACGTTTTGGTTAAAGCTCCAAATTGGAGCATCTACTTTTTCACATTTTTAAGAATTGGGAAGCGTGAATTTATAGTGTGTTTGTTGAAGTGGTAGAAAGCAAAGAAAACCACATTTTGTCACCACAATGGAACTACCCCCCAAAGGAATAACATTTGCTATTACTTCCTTCTGATGAGCCTCTTGACACGAAATGTCAGCTGAATTTGAATCACCTTCACAATTCGTGTCAATATTACCTTAATCAGATGGGGTTTTTGTATCTGCTAAAACACTCAAATTCTCATTACCTTGAGTGACTACTGGATGCATGGTATCAACAACAACCTCCCCAGTGGTTTTCAAATTAGTACCATCAACAAATCCCAAAAGAGGATTATTATCAACAACTGCTTTAGTGACATTACTTGTTACACATTCAATTGATTCTTTTCCCACATCATCCTTTGAAACAGACGTAGATTTGTTTCCCATGCGTTTATGCTTCTCATTTGTGGCCACTTTCTCTTGATCCACTTTAACAAGTTTACAAGATGAAAAACTATGACCAATGATATGACATTGCGAACAAAAAAGTGGCAAATTTTCATAATCAACGTTAGCAAGAAAAGCATAACCTTCTCTTTCAACCCACAACTTGTGTCTAATTTTAGAAGATAAATCAATATCAACTAGAACTCTAATAAAATGTCCAAAAGATCTCTCAAGAGGGCACTTACTTGTTGCAGCATCCAGTCGCAGTGGCGTTCCAAGACAGCTGGCAATTGTAAAGATAATATTATGACTCCAATATTCTTGAGGTAATTCCAGAAAACGAACCCAAGATTGAACTGTTGTCTGTTTGTGATTATTTGCATTAAAGTCGGGAGTCCAAGCGAATAGTTTGAGAAAACCAGGCTTTAGGCTCCATGAAAGCACCACACGAACACGTTGGACATCCTCCACAGAAGAAAAAAAACAAATTTGTAGAAACCTCTTCCTAAGGAAACAAGACCCCATTTAGTTAAAGGCTTCCAAAGAATATTCAATTTCTCACGCAAGTCTTGAAGTTTCGAGGAGGGTCTCCTTTAGACAGAATCAACCTTCCATGAAGGTGATTTTTGCACGATTCAAGATTAAACTTGTACTCGTTCTCAGGAATTTTGATAGCCATGTCATCTCCTTTTAAGATAGACCTCGAAAATTGGTAATGAGGGACAATAACACATGTCTTACTTAACACTTGAGAAAAAGATTTTGCAATTGTGCCCATCACTTTAGGAACCACAACTTCAACTGCAACATCAGTGGATTCTTCGAAAGCAGACACTGGTTTTTCAAGACCGGGAGAACCCAAGCCTGAGTTCACAACATTTGAGTGATCTCCTGACAAAGGCACACCCATTGGCACCCCAACAAATTCGTTCATATTCAAAAGGGAACCAAAATAGCTTGATTGTATTTCCATGGCAAAATAACCCAAAATTGTGATTGTGAACAAAAAACCCGAATCAACAATAGATAAAAGAATCACAACAACCAGCAAATAAAGACCCGAATTGAACCCAAATCTAAAAATCTAAACAAAAGCAACAAACCCAAATCGATAGAGATCAAATCAAGAAAGCAGGGAACGTGAGAGAACCTGAGTGAAACTGAAACACCCCATAAACCTGAGAAGGACAAAGGATAGTGGGAGTTGGAAGCACTGTAGCCGGCGGCAACGACAATCTCGTGTTCGAAGCACTGTTCACCGTTTTCCCCCTTTATCGTAGCATATCATATCTCTTATGCTTTGAAATTGTGTGTTCTTTTCTGCCATCAAAGATAGACAACTTAAGAACTCATGAAGTATCTTGAATGAGATATGATTTAAAGGGTTTTGGTAACAAGTTCCCTAACGACATTGTTCAAGGAACCCATAAAAAGAATTTTGTCTAAAAAATACAAGTCAAACACATGTTAAAGTCATAACTACACAATTTCTAAGGTGAAAGTTACTATTTTTGGATGCTTAAACGATACCCGAAGATCACTGATGTAAGATTTTTACATGTCATAAAACTATTTATACGTAAGTATAATAGGATCGTTTCCCCAGGGAGTTGCGTATTTCATAACCATTTTCACAATATTCATCACGTTAAGTGTTTGGGTATGAATTGTTTGTTTGTGTAAAACTATTGTTCTATTCGACATAAAAGTAAAACGAGAAGAGATAGGGCTATTTCTCTTGGGGTCAGAGACATCAACCAAGTGTAACAACTGCAATCTCTCGATCAAATAACGGATTCTAGCTTTCTAAATGATATCATCACAATCACTCGACAATATCATTTGTGTCCAAATGATATCGTTATTTCTAAGGGATTGTTTAAATGTCGATTTCCCAAACATTTAAACAATCACAAAGTCGATTGGATCGTTTAATCGACGATTT
>Ga0315914_1005295_pt1 | contig 18841 bp, 9 predicted proteins | sample MpolenodulesMG_FD_203920 | JGI IMG/M metagenome (GOLD analysis project Ga0315914, IMG submission 203920) | Medicago polymorpha root nodule microbial communities from Los Angeles, California, United States - elongated nodules | ecosystem: Host-associated > Plants > Roots > Nodule | place: USA... | reverse complement strand
GGGATGGCTCTGTTAAAAGGCCAACCTATGTTAGTGCCAAAATCAACAAAGAGTTCAGGGATCGAATTGTAGAACTCTTAAAAGTATATAAAGATTGCTTCGCTTGGGACTACAGCGAAATGCCTGGTTTGAGTCGAGAAATGGTAGAGTTAAAGTTACCTATTCGACCAGATAAAAAGCCGGTGAAGCAGATTCCGAGAAGATTTGCACCACAAGTCTTGTCGAAAATTAAAGAAGAGATCGAGAGACTCTTAAAAAGCAAGTTCATCAGAACTGCAAGGTATGTAGGCTGGTTGGCTAATATAGTGCCTGTTGTTAAGAAAAATGGGACTCTTAGAGTCTGTATTGATTTTAGGGATCTAAATAATGCCACTCGCAAAGACGAATACCCTATGCCAGTGGCAGAAATGCTAGTTGATTTGACAGCTGGATTTGAATATTTAAGTATCTTGATGGATATTCAGGCTATAATCAAATCTTTATTGCTGAAGAAGATGTGTCTAAAATAGCATTTCGATGCCCAGGAGCGTTAGGTTGCTATGAATGGCTAGTCATGCCATTTGGCTTGAAAAACGCTGGTGCTACATACCAAAGAGCAATGAATTCTATGTTCCATGATTTCATAGGAAAATTTATGAAAGTTTACATAGATAACATTGTAGTAAAATCATCATCAGAAGATGATCATTTAAATCACCTTCGCCAATCATTCGAAAGGATGAGGTAATATGGATTGAAAATGAATCCACTAAAATGTGCATTTGGTGTTTGTGCAGGTGATTTTTTAGGTTTTGTTGTTCATAAGAAAGGAATCGAATTCAATTACAACAAAACCAAGGCAATTGTGGAAACGAAAGCGCCTTCGACAAAGAAAGAGTTGCAATCTTTTATTGGGGAAAATTAACTTTCTCAGAACATTTATATCAAATCTAAGTGGCAAAACACAAGCTTTTTCGCCATTGCTCCGTTTGAAGAAAGATGTGTTCAAGTGGGAACCAGAGCATCAAAAGGCTTTCGAAGAAATCAAATCTTATTTTATTAACCCTCATATTTTTTCACCTCCTCTTAAGAATAGGATTATCAAGTTGTATATAGCAGCATCTGAATTTACTATAGGAAGTATGTTAGAACAATAGGATGAAAATGGCGTAGAAAGAGCCATTTATTATCTTAGTAGGGTGTTAAATGATGCTGAAACAAGGTACCATCCAATTGAGATTATGATCATTTCACCAAAGAACATTCCAACGAAATTTAAGTTTCGACTTAACCAGTTTTGTTCTAATAACGAGGCTGAATACGAAGCCTTAATTATTGGACTTGAAATTTTGCTCGAACTGGGGGCAAAATGTGTTGAGATAAAGGGTGATTCAGAGTTAGTAGTGAAACAATTAACAAAAGATTACAAGTGGGTTAAGGAGAATTTGATAATGTATTTCGCTGCTGAAAATGCATTACTCAAACGTTTCGCTCATGTTGAAATCCAACATATACCCCAGATAGAGAATCAAGAAGCAAATGACTTAGCCCAGATTGCTACATGATACAGAGTCTCCAAAGAAAAGTTGCAAGAATTGATCGAAATCAAAGACAAGCGTGGTTCGAGAAAAGCGCCTTCGAACAATTTAACAGATAATGATTGGCGAAAGCCAATTGTTAATTACTTGGAGAATCCTAATGGGACAACTTGTCGAAAAATTAAATATAGAGCTTTGAGCTATGTAATTGTGGGGAAGGAATTGTTCAAAAAGACTGCAAAAGGAGTCTTGCTCAAATGCCTTGGGGAAACTGAGGCATATCTGGCTGTTTCCAACACTCATAGTGGGGCATGTGGATCACACCAAGTAGGCCATAAATTGAAATGGTTATTATTTCGACAAGGTGTATATTGGCCAACCATGCTAAAAGATTGCATAGATTTTGCTAAAGGTTGCCAAGAATGCCAAAAACATGCTGGAATCCAACGTGTGTCGGCAAGTGAACTACATTCGGTTGGTAAACCATGGCCATTTAGAGGTTGGGCTCTAGACGTAATTGGAGAAATTAAACCTAAGTCGTCGAAAGGCCACAAATATATTCTGGTAGGAATAGATTATTTTACCAAATGGGTAGAAGCTATCCCATTACCTAACGTTACTCAAAATGTAGTCATAGAATTCATCCAGAAATGCATCATTTATATATTTGGCATTCCAGAAACCATCACTACGAACCAAGGGTATGTATTCACCGGTCAAAAGATGGTACAATTTTCTGAGGATACAGGGTTTAAGTTATTAACATCGACACCATATTATGCCCAAGCAAATGGTCAAGTCGAAGCAGCAAATAAAAATATCATCTCTATAATCAAAAGAAAGACTAAGGAGAAACCCAAGAACTGGCATAAAGTCCTTGACGAAGCTCTATGAGCATGATGCACTATTGCCAGTCGAAATTTATCTTCAATCAACTAAAATTCAAAGACAATATGAAATTCCAACGGATCATTATTGGAATATGATTCTAGATGAATTGGTTGATTTAGACGAAGAAAGATTGATGGCATTAGATATCCTCACAAGGCAAAAGGAGAGAGTAGCAAAAGCTTACAATAAAAAAGTGAAATCGAAGCTTTTCGCTCAAGGAGATTTGGTGTTCAAAGTCATCTTACCTATGGACAAGAAAAATAGAGTCTTAGGAAAATGGTCACCCAGTTGAGAAGGGCTATGGAAAATTTTGAGAGTGTTTTCGGACAATACATATGAAATTGAAAAATTGAATGATGACAAGAGGATCATACGCATAAATGGGAAATATTTGAAGAAATATAGACCATTATAACAAGAAATTAAAATTATATAAGACTAGTTCAAAAAGAAATAAAACATGGCATTAGAAAGTAAAGCCAACTAATGGGCGGATTACATGGGTCTATCGAAATTACAAAATGGATAAAGTAGAATAGCCATTACAAAATAGTTTCGATTAGACATAACAAAAGGCTTCAACGTCCAAGAAAGTTAAAGTTTAAAAGCCTAAAAAAGTAAACCATTGTCAAAACTGAAAACATCCATGAACCACCTAACTTCTCCATCGAGACGACAATGGATGCAGAAATGGTTCAAAACATACTCAGCATAATCTCTAGGAAGTTGCCCCTGAAGACCAGCCCTTCTTCCATCTCCTACACGGCGATGAGGACGTGGGCAGAAATGCATATAACGCATGCCTGGGGGCAAAGGCCTTTTGTACCATGTAGATCGAAATATAAAGGAAGTACCAATTCCCTTTATGTCCATCCGGTAGCGTCAAGGCTGCAAGTTGTCAAGAGAACCCAGAAGTCATTTAAGACTTGTTCCAGATCGAAGGGATCAGTAGAAGTGACTTTCATCAAGAGATGATAGTACCGAGCAGTCCAAGAATCTGCATAGATGGCGTTCTCCAGCAAACGATCAATTTCCTCCAAGTGTATCGCCCTATTTATTTATTTGATTATTTTGGTTGAGTTTAGAGTCTTTTATATGACTTATATGATTTATGTTGATAAGTGACATGTTGTGTATTAATATTTTATTAAGTGACTTTATATTATTATTTAGTAGGATAGGTTGGAAATTAGAATAATTAGACTTGAAGGGGGCTGAATTAGAATTAATTAGAAATAAGTGGAGTTAAGTAGAAATCTGTTGAAGGTAAGAAATATACGAAAACTAAGAGACACACAAGTTTAGGTTAACAGAGCTTTTGGGAGAAAAGAAGAGAACCAAGAGGAGGGAGAGCTTGTAGAATCTTGCAATCACTTAATCTAAGGTAAGGGTGGGACTATCATTCTCTAATTTTAGGTTCTATAATTCTGAAAAGGGTTTAACATGATTGTTGTTGTTAAATTTTGATGATTGGAGAAATTAGGGTTTTGAATTGAAATTGATTGTAAAACATGTAGATAATCCATGAATTAGTGTACAAATTGATGTTTAGGTTGTTGAATAAATCCTAGGTAATGTTTCCTATCAAATTTGGGATTTGGGTAGATGAAATTCGGGTTTTTTGTGTGAAATGTCGGTGTTTAAGTGTTTTTGCCAATAAGTGGTTATGTGAGGTTTTGGGAAAACGATTTTTTGGGATGGTTGAAACTATAACCTTTCTGTAGATTATGATAGAGCTATGTATCAGGAGCGTGTAGGCGAAAACGGCATCAGAATCCGATTAACAATTTGAATTTTATGCGCGAAATGGTGAAAACAGAAAAAAGAAGAAGAAGCTGTGCTGTTGATAACATGTAAAACACAACATTATTTCAGCTAGTTTTGTGTGTAGTTTAGGCCTAGATTCTCTTTTTTTGCCTATGTTATGCTGGGTTGTATGGCTATGTTTCAGGTACACAGCAATAGAGGCCTCCATGCGTAGAAACGGCGAAATTCGGCGAGAAAACGAAGAAAGGAACAAGTCCTGAAAAATCCAGCTTCAGGGTGACGGCCGTCACACCCTGTGACGGGTTGAGCGTCACCCTTCAACACGACCTAGCCGTCACTAGCAACCTGACCGTCAGCACCCCGTGACGAGCAGACCGTCACACCCTGTGACGCCCGTCACGGGTTCGGGAGAATCAGTCTCCCCCACGTTCAGTAGCAGTTTTCCCCAGTTTCCCTCCCATTCTCTCCACCTGCAATGCACGACCAGAACACGTTCAAGAGGATGCTTGGCCTATAAATAGGTCCAAAGAGGAGAAAGAAGGGGTTGGAAAAAGTTTAGGAGGCATTAGATAGACAGAAGCATTTTCTTTGTAATCTGCATTTTTTTTAGTTTCCATTTTTTATTCAAACCTGTCACCAAGAACCTTGTTACTTTGCAATATCAATTCAATTCAATAATCATTACTATTCCATTCAATTGTTGCTTCCGTGTTATTTTACTTCTCTATTGCTGCGGTCCATTTGTGTTGCTTGCTGCGCTTGCTGTTCTTATCAAGTTTTAGCTCCACGTTTGTTCAATTGTTTGTAGCAGTGGAATTATACTCAATTAAAGTGTCCATCTAATTGCAGGTTCGGTTTACTTTGTTTCTAAATATTCACTATGTTCTTTTGTTTTCCTGTTTCGATTATAATGCATAGTATGAACAGTAGTTTATTTATTATTATTAGTATGTCTGAGTAGATTTTTAGAAGTGTCCGGAATGTAGAAATTGTCGTACCAATGATGTTCAGCTGAAATGTATGATTGAATTTTATAGCAGAAATTATTTTTAAGCCTGATTATTATGATTTTTAACGATGAATTTTTACAGTGAAAACTGAAAAAGCATGATATCCGTTTCGTATCGAAAGAACGAAACTCATATCTGTCTGTAGAATAATCAGGAATTATTTTAGTAATTCAGCGATAGCATTTTCTTAAAATAATTTTGACATTCTTAATTTTCAAAAACGCTATTTTAAACGCTAAGTCGTACACGCGAAAGCTGATGACTGTGAGTTTAAAATACGGATTCAGTATTGCGAAAGCATACTGATTTCTTTAAATTAAGATTATACTAAAAATAACTTTTCAAACAAAACTTGATTATCTTGAAATTAAAGGAATTTTGATGTATAAGACGTACATGTGAAAGCGGTCGAATAGATTATACAGTCAAAATTCTGTGTCGTGATCGTGAAAGCGAGGCGACCCTTTTTAATTTAATCCTTTTTACGTGCGAAAATATTTTCCTACTATAAAAATAAACGCTACTCAGCTGATATCAACGGTCGACGTAAACTATATTCCGGGCGCTCGTTTATTAATTAATTAATCAAAACAATTCAATTTCCTAGTTTTTCACCCACATCATTTAGAATCGCCTTAGATAAACAACGTAACAATTAATTACGGTACTTGACATTGGTCTCTGTGGATTCGACAACCTTTTATACTAAAACAGATATTTCCGTACACTTGCGGAGCTATCATGTAAACATGCATTTCTTCATTTGATATTTGATATTCATCTTGAGCAGATATCTGGTTGTTTAATAAAATTTGTTGTTTTAAAAAAAAAATCTAAATTATTTAATCTATTAAAATAATACATACATAATAATATATACATTATTGAAATATATTTAAATTTAAATTTCACTTTCTATATTCAATTTAAATATTTTAAATTTGAATTTGAAAAGAATTATAACAAAAAAGTTTAACGTAGGTACTTAGTTTTTAAATTCCATATAATAAGAATTGATTGATTTTTTATTTTAAAATTCAAATAATATTATACAAAAGATAAAGCTCTAACTATAATAGTTTAAAAGAATGGTATGATGTTTTTTTTCTAAGTCAGGAGAATGGACATACATTAAGGGGAAGTAACAACATCCCAGCTAGGTTGGCACCCCGCAGAACCCCCATCCTATTCCGCCGAACTCAAAGAAAAAATTTATTAAAAAAAGGGGAAAAGATTACAAGAGGGGGGACTAGGCCAAAACCCTCAAAAGAAAACAAGAAACAAAGCAGAAAAAAAAAATAGAAGAAAGAAAATAGGAAACATCTGTCTACAGGACCCTAGAGCGAAGGAACCCACTCCGGTCCAAGAAGAAATCAGTTTGAAGAGCCTGAGGCAACACCGATAACCAAACCGTGCCTTGTGTCGAGTGACCCATATTAGCCAGCAAATCTGCACAATAGTTTCCTTCTCTAAAGATGTGAGAGGTAATAACCTGTATACCTTGGTTGCAAGCGTTATGCCAACGATTACGGAGTAAAACTGAAACCAAGGAACGATCTTTAAAGACCAACAAAGCACTCGTTGAATCACTCTCTAACCAAACATTCCTCCAACCGTGTTGAGCTCATACTCCAAAGAATTGTATGATTAAAACATAAAAAAAACTAACTTAAAATTATATTCCTTTTCTATATAGTTATAGGTATATAGTTCTCGTAAACTTAGCTCAGTTGATAGGTACAATGAATAATATATGCAGAGCCGTGGTTCGTACCTCAGACACCTCACTTCTTCATATTTCACAATAGTCTTTTAATATATCTCTTTTAAAAAAATAGACTTTTAATATATCAAAATTTTAATATAATGTTTAATTTTGCACTTCGTTAACGTAAAAAATTGTTTTTACTGAAGTGCATAATTAAAAATTAGTTTAGAATTTTCATACATTAAAATATTATTATAATTATTTGTTACATGTTCAGGAACAAAAATAAAATAAAATGATTATTTGTGTTTTCAATTTATTTTTTTGATCCATGTGTAAATTGTAAAAGATAATTGTAAAAGAAAAGTTGAATACAAATTGTTTTTTCTGTTAAGTGTATAAATTAAATTCTTAAATAATTGGATTTTGGGATCAAGCATTTGAAATTTGAAAACTCTGAAACTATCCCTCTCAAAACCATTTCTCTATAGAACAATTTCTCATTCCCCATCGCAACAATGGGAGTCAAGAATCTATGGGACATTCTCGAATCTTGCAAGAAAACGGTTCCTCTTCACCATCTCCAGTTAACACTCACTCAACTCACAATTTTCACTTTCATATTTCTACTCCAAAATTTGTTTTTTCTTGTTGAATCGAGTACCCTTTTGGATGAATTGAAATGGGATTGTGTTGGATTTTGAGTTGCAGGAACAAAAGGGTGTGTGTGGATCTGTCTTGTTGGATGGTTCAGCTTCAGAATGTCAGTAAATCGCATGCTTGTTTGAAGGAGAAAGTTCATCTTAGGGGACTCTTTCATCGTCTTAGAGCTCTCATTGCCCTCAATTGTACTGTTGTTTTTGTTTCAGGTTTGGTACCTTGCTTTTCTCTCTCTGTTTTTGCATTTGAAAAAGTAAATATTGTTTATTTTTTTATGTGTGTGTGTGTGAAATTTGTGATGAAAACAGAACCAGAAAATTGTGTACTTGCTTGAATTTTTTGTTGGTGTGAGACACATTTTCTTTTAAGTTGAATTTTAAGCTTAGTCTAGAAACTCGAACACCAGACACTGTGAAACACTGATGTAGACATGACATCTAATACTGACACTGACATGTTGACACTGATATAAGAATATGTAATGATTGAATGTAGCCACCTGTGTTGGTATCATGTCAATCTCAGACAATGGACACTACCGACACATGTCAGACACGATTGACTTATGTTGCACAATGGGCATGCCTTAAATCTTAAGTTTGATGCTACATCCAGACAGTACAATGCTACACATACATTGATAGTAATTTAAGAAAATGGAAGCAATTGAATGTGACAACGTGTGCTAATGTTGGACACCGATATGTGTTGAATACCAGACAAACAAACACACCTTCAATTTGAAGTGTGACTGTTACATGGATCCAGTGTTATCAAATATTGGCCGTGGCGGGTATTGGCTTTTGGGCTCTCCGCCATGGCCAATTACTGCTGATATTGCGGAATTTTCGCTCTCTTCCACAGTCCGCTATCTGCATCACTGCATAGGTATCTGTCTTGAGACTAGGTATTTTTCTATGAGCACCTATTAGGATTTTACCATTTTTAGCTTTACGTACAGGGAATGCAGGGTAGTTAAATGGTGGGAAATATGGACAAAGTGACTTCAAACTTTGAACCCTAAGAATAGAGCTCAGGTTAGATTCCTAGAAGGTATGTTGGTTGGGGTGATGTAAAATCTAATGGATAAATTATTGTGCATCTACTCAGTTCAACTTGGGATCAAACCCCCATCACTTCAGACTGTTTATTAGTGGTAGCTGTCTATATAAAATTCACACATGTCAAGATCTTGGTTAGAGTGGATACGCACTCTGACTCCTAGGAACATAAATCAAATTCAATTCCTAGAAGGCGTCTCGGTCAAGAGGTCACAAAATCTAATGGATAAATTCTCATATGTCTACTCGGTTGAACTAGGGATTAGCCCTCTATCTTGTTCAAATGGCCAAAATTGTTTGTACGAATACCTTGATAGAGCCACAGGAGTGTTAAATGGCCTAATTACGGTAGGTTTCTAATGAACAAAATGCACATATACATATAAATATATATGTGTGCAAAATGTATTTGCATGTGTGTCTGTTCATTCATTTTACGTTTTCCTTATTTGATAATTTTGAAATGAGAGGAACAAAATTTCTGATTATCCATCATTCATTTTTCACATTTGTTTTTGAATATGCTTGGATTTACTTAATCCATTTATATTCCTTCCTAATGAAGTCATCTTTGATGCCTGGTAGATGGGTCAATTCCTGCCATTAAATTATCAACTTATAGGCGTCGCTTAAACAATGGAAAAGAGGTCATAACCTTTACCCAAACTCTGTGCTTTAACATAATGTGTTGACTTTTTCTTACTTTTTGTTGTACTAACTTTCATCATTCAATAATCACCATGCAGGTAGCCCAAAAAGAAACTAACTCACAGAAAACAACATCACTGCGGAGAAACCTGGGGTCTGAATTTTCATGCATGATTACAGAGGCTAAAATTTTGGGGATGGCTCTTGGCGTCTCATGTTTAAACGGGTAATATTCAATAGAAGTTAGGGTTTGGTATTTTGCTTCAAAGAATGCTCTCTTATTTTGCTTCAAAGAATGCTTAATCAAAAATGAAAATTTGTTTGTAGGGGCACTACTAAACCTATCTACAAATAAGATTATCTACTTTATGATCTTTTAGATGATTTGAACTGATAGTGTCTTGGTCTTTTCCAAAATCCAGGATTGAAGAAGCAGAAGCTCAGTGTGCTTTGTTGAACTCTGAATCATTATGTGTAAGCACCGTGTCTACATTTCTGTCTTCAAATTCCATTTTTCCCTACTTTGTAATTATCAGTTATTTTTGGTAAACTTGTGCTATTGTTGTTCGCAATCATCATGATCGCTGCCATTCATTTTGAAATTTATAGGATGGATGTTTCAGTTCAGATTCAGATATATTTCTTTTTGGTGCAAGGACAGTGTATAGGGATATCTGCCTTGGTGAGTAGATAACTTTTTTTTTTTTTGGTATATACTATCGTTAGATATATTGTTATACTATTTTGTATTTTCATATGACTTACAAAGAGTTGTTTTATTAATGAGTCAGGAGACGGTGGATATGTTGTATGTTATGAGATGGCAGACATTGAAAGAAAACTTGGATTTGGACGGGAGTCATTGGTAATTTTCTGATTGATGTTTTAACATACTTATGAATCACGATGCTTGTTGAGAAAATCTTTCATTGCTCAGTATTCTTTAATGCAAATTCGATTAGGTTAGGTTTATGCATTATACCGCCCTAAATAGAAGGTTAGGTCCATGAAAGATAGGATATTTTTAACTTCCCTTGCACGTCATCATCAGGGCTTTAAATAGAGGTTGCGTCGCAATCCTTGAAATTGCCGAGAATCGCAGTCAAATGCGGCCTCAGTCGTGATCAAGTTGCATTTTCGGTTTCATCTAAAATTGTTACGTCGCATCCTAGATCACGGTCGCAGACATTTATTTAAAACCCTGGTCATTGTGGAGAGGCTCATTCAAAAGCCAATGAATACATAAGTTACCCTATAAAGAAGGCCTAATTGATCTTTCCATTGTTTGATTATTAAATGCTTTTCCATGTCTTATGCTTAAAATATAAATTTGCAACCATGCCTGTGAATTTTTTCTCCCCTGTGAATGCTTTGATGATCTTCTACCAAAATTATTGTCATTATCATCTTATTAGTCAAAGTTCAAATATACATGTCAATTCAAGCGTATTGGGTTCTTTTTCTGGTGAAAATCTGTAACCTGTGATCTTTAGATTGCTCTCTCCTTGCTTCTCGGCAGTGACTATTATCCAGGAGTTCACGGTTTAGGTCGGGTAAGTTCTGAAACGTCTCCTTCATGGTCATATTACTCATTGAATTTCACTCCTTATTGTTTATCCAAGTTAGATATTACATATTAAATGGATGCTTATGCTTTTGCATTATTTTTTCCATGGTTGTAGGATTCAGCTTGTCAGATAGTCAAATCAATTGGGGACAAATTTGTTTTAAAAAAATTTGCTTCTGAAGGACTTAGATGGGTGAAAAAAAGAAAAGGTCTACCCTAATATCTATATTGCGTTTTAATTCCACTATCTTTGTGTTATGCAGCAATTATTTTTGTTAATAATTTTTTTTATTCTATAAATTTAGTCATAATCTTTTTTGCACCTATCAATATTGTATTATGGTAAACCTTAAATTCCAGAGAATTTGAGATTCATCAACTATCTGAAGTATATGGCAGTGCACTTAATATTTTGACAAAGAGGAGATTAGTTACTGTTGAACATTTTTCTAAAACCAATTTATCAGCATTATGATTGCATTTCAATCATATCATATCACATATACTAAATGTAAACTTTAAATTCCAGAGTTATAGAATCGTGAAGTGTCTGAACTATGTTACAGTGTGCTTGTTGTTTTCACAGAGAACCTGCTTTTTAAATTCTGATATTTTGGATATTTATATGAAACGACGATGTCACTTATACTCAGATTTGTGTTATACCAATTGAGAGATTTTGGGAATAGACATGTGATGATGCAGACAGGATTCAACAGATCAAAATTAGTGTTTTGTGGGAGAATTAGGATTAAAAGGCCAGTGGTGTCTGTTTGGGTCTATTTGCAGTTTGACAGTGATTTACAGAAACCAAGTGCAAGGAGATGTCTGGGATTTGTATGGCTGAATGTTAAATTCTTGATTGCCATGGAAATTAAGAAAACTAAAGCAGAAAGTGGTAAGTAAACATCACAGGCATAACGAGTGGGGTTCTTAGGCACTACGGTTTTCCCTGAAAACAGTTCAGGTCGCTTAACCACTGAAGCTCATTAACCACTTGAGCCTAATCAATTGGTTTGGTGAAGTTGCTTAATAGGATTAGTCAAACATTGGAACCAAATATTCCACAACTTAAGATCATTCCATTACCATCCTCAAATAGCATAATTGAGAGCCTAAATAACAATATCATAAGGAACAATTAATAAAACTAAAGATCATACATTTATTATTAGAATTTAAGACACAAAGATCATACAAGACTCTTCTGGGCTGGCTGATGGACCATGGATACAGGGATTGTATGAAACCAGGTGATACAGTTTGACTCAATATAATATTTAGTTCTTAACCAAATGATGGAATTGGAATCTTGGGACTTTTATGCTTATTTACTCTCGAATGTATTGCCTGCATGAATTTGTATACAAACACTGACTTGTTGTCAAATGAAAGTTTGCTGTCTTGAACTTATAATCATTGTTTCTATATTTTTTTTATGCAGGAGGTCAAAATAATATAGGAAGGGATGATACGATTTTACAAGTGATTGATGCTTATCTGAAGCCAAAATGCCACTCAGCAGATTCAGATTTTCTGCTCAAGTAGGTTATTTAATTAATTGTGTCCAGTTCTTTTATGACATAAATGCCATCAATACTTAATTTTACTGTTTTTCATCAGTAGTGTTAATACTTGAGAGTTCCACATCGGATGAGATATGACCTGAAAATGAGTTTCTAAGTGGGAGACATCCCTCGTCTTACAAGACGATTTTGTAGGGTTATTTTAGCTTCAATCTAAATTTTAAGACGGTGTCAGAGCCTAGTCAAAATCTGTTGGGTCACCTGTTATTGGTTCATGCTCCAGATATCTAGTCCTATGGGTGAGAGAGGGGGTTTAACAGTTCCACACTGACTGAGACATGGCCTGAAAATGTTTTTATATAAGTTAGAGACTTCATTCTCCTTTTAAGCATGTTTTATAGGGTTGAGTTGGGTTTAATCCTAAATTTAAGAAATAACTTATAGTTGTTGATTATTGGCATAATCACGTTGGTGGGGAGGGGGTACAAGGCTTACTCTGATTATCGTAGAATACAGTATTCAAAACGATACAACCAAATTAGTCCTTGTAAGGTTTGGACACTCTTCACCTCTTGAGCTGGCATGGGCAAATGCGAGTGACCAATAATGAGCAGATCTAAAATATACTAATTTGGGCTGTAAGTTGATCTCAACTTGAATTTGGCCGTATCTCCAGTCGATGTGGGAACAATTATACTCACATATGAAAGCACTTAGTCAACTTTGCTTGGAAATTGTATCTCATGGTTTTTTGTTCTCAGAAACTAAAATCTATCTATGATTCTCACTTCTCAGTACTGATTACTCATTAGATATGCACTTGAAATGATAATTTACAAAAATTGATATGAAGTCCTTCTGAAGCAGTTACATATATCAAGCATTAAGCTAACATTTAATAAAGCTTATGATGTTTGCGATTGTAATTTTATATTTGTAGTATCTGTAATTAGATCCTGATCATAAATTGTACAACATTATTATCAGCTACTAAAAGTTTGACTAATTTCTGTAGGGCTCTTGCACAGTATCCATTTCAACGTACTAAACTACATCATATATGTGCTGTATCCTTTGAATGGCCTTCTGAGAGAACAGGTACTTCATCTACTTTGAGTGCTCATTCTTATAAAGTTCTATTAGTCAAGAATTTGCGCACGAGTCAAGTCATTAGTTTTAGGGCTTGTTTTGATTGATTTATTTGAGATTATCTACCGGGTCCGGTATATATACTGGTGAAACTGTTTGACAGAGCTTATTGAAAAACTTTTTCAGCTTATTTCATAATTTTTCTAGGATAGCTTATGAAAAAAACTTATAGCTTATACAAATCAGTTTTATTTTATTTTTTATTATAGAAATAACTTGTACAGAAGCATTTATATGGTAAGCCCTTATGCTATAAGTGCTTAATGAAGCAAAAATAAACCGTTCATGTATTGAATTGAAGAGCTTATATTTAATCCTTATGTAACTCAAATTTTTCAAAAGTATGAAATGAAATATAAATTTGATCTATGCTACATCTGGCATGAAACTTTGGAAGTTGTCATGCGATACTGATTTCCGTTTCATGAAATAGATGGATATATCCTTCCCTGTATAGCAGAAAGAGATTTACGACGATTCGCCAATCTGCGATTAACCTCGTCTGAACTTGGACTGAACCTTCCTTTACATGAGGTACTTCTAACCCTTCTCACCAAACCTAATTAATATTTCATTATCCTATACTGACAATTCTAAATTATGAAATACAGAATTTCTATTACAACTGCATAACAAATTAACAATGGCTTTGTATTTCTATCTGTTTCATTTATATCATGCATAATACATGTCGGACTGCAGATACCTGTAAAGTGTCCCGTGTCAGAAATCATAAAGAGCCGAAAAGCTCAAGGGAGAGAGTGCTATGAGGTTTCTTGGAAAGACATGGATGGACTTGAAACTTCAATAGTACCTGCAGATCTTATAGAAAGGTAAGTCATTTTGAATAATTGATGAACTTGCTTTTTCCCTTAATCGAGGAAAGGCAATGCAATTTGTCTGCTATGATATTACAATTGTCAATGGATATTATATGCTTATTTTTACAATTGATGAACTTTTTTTACAATTGTCAATGGATATTATATGCTTATTTTTCCACATAATTTGGGATATAAATTCATGTTATTAAGTCTCTTGAGCAATAATGGTTAAGAAGTTGAAATTGGCTGCTATGATGCCCTAGCATTGTAAAAAAAAGTATATAGATACAATAACATTTATCATGCACATATTTGTGTAGGACTTTTAAGAAAAGATATTATGATATAACATTATAATGAAATATGTGGAACGCTTGTGTAAAACTTTTTTATATTGTCAACTTATAGTCATTAAACTCGAGAAGTTAATCTTCCACGATATATTTTGAAACTACAGTGGCTTAGAAAATGTCTTTCCTATTCTGTAACCACATCATCATAAAAAATGTTTATGTGCATATTTGAATCGGTGGTGAGTGAGTTTGGTGGAATCATGGTTCCACTGTGATTTTGACAAAAACTAGAGTTTGAAGCTTCGACAAAACCAGGATTCCACCATGATTTCATCAAAATCACTGATTCCAAACATGCACATAGTAAACAGATTTCTGCATGAGTTGTCAACTCTGACATTAATATTATCATCATTGTCTCATTGTTAATCATCTACAGTGCCTGTCCCGAGAAGATTTCAGAATTCGAGGAGAAAAAAGCTCTGCGAAAGAAACAAAACGTTCAGAAAAGAAGAACAAAGAAAAAAGAAACTACGTCTTCTCTGGCTGAGCTTGATCTAAAACTGCAGAATTTGTTGCTAGATAATAATTTGCAAGACCATACCAACTACAGTGCCTCTGATTCTTCAGGAAGGATGTTAGAAGAGACAACTTCTACGGCTGAAGATGATCTAAACACAGAAAACATGATGCTGTCACATGATGTTGTTTCTAGCAAAGATAAAAATGTGGTCATAGATCTTCTGAGCCCTTCTCCACTTAAGCCATCAAATTCTTCAAAATTTCATCCATCAAGTGACCAAAATATTGAAGTGATTAATTTGAGTGATTCAGAAAATGAGGTGTCACCAGAACACAAGCAGAAAGCTAAAGAGCTTAGAATGTTCTTAGCAAGTATTAGAAATGAAATCCATTGAACAGAAGGGTTTGCATGTGTAATAATAGTGTACTAAAAAATAAAATAAAATCTCATAATGAGAATTTTTTTATCAAATGTTGTATTTAATTTGATGCATTATTAGTAAAACTTTATCGCTAAAATATCTTGATTTGCCAACTGAACTTAATTTGAGAATTTTGGTGCATAGGATCAAATTAATTTTTACAGTTCTTAGCTATGATTAAAGGAAAAGAGGTTAAAAGAAGGTTTGTTAAGCAATTTCTACATATCTAGGAATAAAGAGCAGTTCTGGTGAATTTAAATGTGTGCAAAGATGTTCCCAAGTGGAAGTAAATTAAAGATTGTTCACTGGAGAAGTTGTTGTATCATGTTGTTATTATCAATGTAGTTTTTAAGTTAGCAAGTTTTTAAATGAAGTTTGGAAGCGTTAAAAAGAAATAAATAAACAACATCAAATATATAATGCGATGTTAAAAAGAAATTGATAATTTTTTGTTTACTTGATAGCAACAAGAGCCTTAACAAAACCTTTCGGTGTTGAAGTGAAACAGACAGTGTGGGACTATGACAGTTATAAAAGTCCGGGGTTAGATGAGGTCAATTTTGGTTTCATAAAGGATTTTTGGGGGGGAGCTCAAAGACGACTTTAAGCGTTTTATTTCAGAATTTCATCGGAATGGGAAGCTTTCCAAAGGTATTAACAACACTTTCATTGCTCTTATACCAAAGGTTGAAAGTCCTCAGCGGTTGTCAGAATTTAGGCCTATCTCTTTGATTGGAAACATGTATAAAGTGTTGACTAAGGTTTTTCCAATAGATTGCGCTGTGTCATTTCAGAGCCTCAATCTTCTTTTGTTCATGGAAGGCAAATTTTGGATCATATATTAATCGCTAATGAGATCGTTGACGAGGCCCGCCGTCTGAAAAACAATTGTTGCTCTTTAAAGTAGATTTTGAAAAGACTTTTGATTCTGTTGACTGGCGATACCTTAATGTCATTATGACCAAACTGAACTTTCCTACTTTATGGCATAAATGGATTATGGAATGTGTTACTACAACAACTACATGTGTTAGTAAATGGATGTCCAACAAATGAGTTCAATTTTGAGCGCGGTCTTCGCCGACAAGGCGATCCCCTTTCGACGTTTCTTTTCTTATTAATTGCAGCGGAGGGCCTTAATGCTATGATGAATGCTCTAGTCAGTGCTGATCTTTTCTCTGGTTATAATGTAGGACGTTCTGACCCTGTCAACATTTCTCACTTACAATTTGCTAATGATACATTGTTGGTGGGTACAAAAAGTTGGGCAAATATTCGATCATTAAAGGCTTTGCTCATACTTTTTGACGTGACTTCAAGTCTTGAGGTCAATTTCCATAAAACCATGCTTGTTGGTGTTAATGTGTCTGATTCCTGGCTGAATGAGGCTTCTACGGTTCTGAACTGCAAAATTTTTCATGTCCCCTTCTTCTACCTAGGTCTTCCCATTGGCGGTGACTCTAGGAAATTGAATTTTTGAAAACCGTTGATTGAGAGGAGTGTTTCTCGATTTTCTGAATGGAAGAGTCGTAATTTATCTATGGGTGGCCGTTTAGCCCTTCTGAAGTCTGTTATGTATTCTCTCTCGGTCTAATTCTTTTCCTTCTTCAAGGCTCCTACATGTATCATTACTTCCCTTGAATCTATTTTCACTTTTTTTTTTTTTTGGGATGTGAGGACTATAGGAAAATATCTTGGATAAATTGGGACACTATATGTGTAACACATGATGCACACTTTTGTGTTTATTCAATTAGCGTATTTGCGCAATGGCAAGTGTACCAGTCGTTTTCATCAAGCAATAAAGTTAGTAAGTAGAGTATCGTATCCACATGGATTGTTCTTTTGTCCGAACAATTCTCGTTACTTATTTTTGTAAGTTGACGTTATAAAAGTGAGTTGCAATTTTTATCTGTTTGCAACAGAGCGAATTTACCTATTTTTGGTTGTAGAAAAGTAAGCAACGGTTATGATTCTTTGAATCTCCTCTGTATATTTATCTTAAGTAGACTATACAAGTGATTAGGCCGTTGTGAATTTCCTAAATAGGTAGGGCACCACCAGACCCAATGGGCATCATCCATTGGGTACCTAATTAGGCCTTTCCCACCGATGGCTAACTGCACCTGCGGATCGCACGGTGATCCTTACGTGCAAGGTCTTGCTAATTCAAACATAAACTTAAATTGGCTTTCCAGTGTTTTCCAAGGCAATGAAGGCCAAGGTTCCCTCAGGTATGCCCATATATGAATCTTAGGACACTCATAACACACTCTCTCTATGCTTACATAGTAGTTCTACAAACGGGCAGCTCTAATCTACGTCTACCTTACTAAGGGTTTTAAGAAAATGATCTTACTAGATTATAGCCCTCAATTGGACAGCTAGGTGCTTGTTTCCCTAACTACTAACTAGTTAATTCCTAGCTTTGGTAATGCACCACACGACCCAATGGGTATCATCCACTGGGTACCTACATCTAGGGTCAACAATTCCTATGGTATCCTTGGCTAATTAATAACTACTTACTTTCTAGACAGATAGTTAATAGTAAAAGGATATAAATATCAAGATATAAGCATCCAGTTAGTGAAAACAATATTAGGTCCTGTCACAACCTAAGTACCTAATCTAGGGTTGCACCTCTCACAAAAATAAAACTATATATAATCTTATAACACTTAATAGCGAACAAAAGAATACATAAAATAAAATAAAATAAACGACAAATTATATTAAATAAATATCCAACAAAAATATACAGAGGTTCATTTTAGAACTCTAACCTAAAAAGATTTAGTTACACATGGTAACTAAAAACAAGATATAAAAGATAAAAACAAACCGTAGAAAATCAAGGAGAAGATATAAACTCGCCCGAAGCTTCAAAGTAGCCTTCCTCTTGAACTGCTCCAGTTCTGAACGAGAAATTCTGAATGAGAAAGGCTGGTGTTTATAGTGAGAGTTTCTACCTGGGTTTGGGATGAAAGTGCGGGCTTTACCTAAAATATAAACAAAAAAAGACAAATGTGCCCCGAGTTTTCAGGCGCTCGATGTAATGCCCTATTCATTTATCTGATTATTTTAGTTGAGTTTAGAGTCTTTTATATGATTTATGTTGATTTACGTTGATTTATGTTGATAAGTGATATGTTGTGTGTATTGATATTTTATTAAGTGGCTTTATTTTATTATTTAGTAGGATGGGTGGAAATTAAAATAATAAGACTTGTAGAGGGGTTGAATTAGAATTAATGAGAATTAGGTGGTGTTAAG
>Ga0315914_1005294_pt1 | contig 18842 bp, 10 predicted proteins | sample MpolenodulesMG_FD_203920 | JGI IMG/M metagenome (GOLD analysis project Ga0315914, IMG submission 203920) | Medicago polymorpha root nodule microbial communities from Los Angeles, California, United States - elongated nodules | ecosystem: Host-associated > Plants > Roots > Nodule | place: USA... | reverse complement strand
TATGGCTCTCCTGCACATATTATTTCAGAGTTTGCTCAGCTGTTGCAGTTTCATATAGCCACATATTTTGATAATGAGTTGCCTGGATTGCCAAGGGTATACTTGAATTTAACACTGCTATTTTATTCACTATTTAGACCATATCACTTTGGGACTCCCAACATTTTATTAACTTGTTTATCATGAAAATTTACAATATCTGATTATGAAGTCCAAGGATCCGGCTTCTCTTTAGGGAGCACAATGTAAGTAATTGCCAATAAGGAAATCAAAGAAGCGAGTTCTCACAAATGTTGGTTTGTTGTCGGTGTGATGGTATCTTATCTAATTACTTATTGTTCTAATGAATGGTTTCCAAACCTGTATTCAACTGTCCAACGTCTACACAACATTAAAGGATTTTTTTTTTATTTGAGTCAAAAGATAAAAAAAGCAACAAAATAAATTAAATGTTTATACTCAGTTCTATGTTTTCTGTATACAGGCTCAGACAATACAAATGATGTATAATGTTGTTGCAAAAGAATTGAAATCAATGCAACTTAGTGATGTGCGCCCACAAGACTACCTCAATTTCTACTGCCTTGGTAATCGGGAACACTTCAATGAAGAAAGTTCAGGCTCAAATAGTGCACCGGTAATTTCTCCAAATAAAAGTTCCATTTCGTTAAGGATCTCTAAAATGTACTAGTTCTTTATCATGTTAAAAAATACAAGGTTACTTTATTTAATAGAATTCAGGGTGCTTTTGTTTCAGCTTTAAAAAAAAAAATATATATTTTTGTTAAAAGAATCTAGAGATTTTTTTTAGAGATCTTAAAAAAATCTGAAGCTATTTATGTTTGTTTACTACCCATAAAAATCACTTAAAAAAAGAAAAGAAAGAGTTTTAACTTGTACATGCCTTACCTCCTTGTTTTTGGAAAAAAATAAATTTTGGGAAAAGCTAATTTTTATAACTTTTTTTTTTACTGGCATTCTAATAGCTTTTCGTTTTATAGTCAAAATAGATTTTTTTGATAAAATGGTTTTATTTTAAAATCCTAAACAAACACTAAAAAAATGACAAAAGTTACTTTTTTTTATTAAAAAATAGATTTTATAAAAAAATCTGAAACAAACGGATACTAGTGTAGATGAGGTAATCTTCTTTATATAGACAACAATGTTAGTAGGTATCTCTTAATATAACCAATATTGGTTGCATTATCTGTGTTAGTATTGAATTTCTTGTAGGTTTTGCTTAGAGCCTTGACCATTTTCAGATCAAACAAACTTAAAAAACTATAATCTTTTGATTTATCTCTTTGTGCGTTTCTTTGGCTTTGGAAAATAACAAACAAGCATTGAATTCTCAGTCCACCAACCACCCTTCAATCTTTGTCTCCAGCTCTTAACTTACATATGCGGTACGCCCAAACATAAAATCAGCTGGCTTTTCCTTTCACCATGTATATGACAAGATAAATCTTGATACATACATTAATCTGTTTGGCTACTGATATTATGATCAAATTGTTAACAAAACTGTCGCTGAAATTTGTCTTTTTCCAAATATAAGTTCTGATTATAGAGCAGGAAAGGACTATAAGTTTTTTTTTTTTTTTAAGGAAGGAAGGGACTATAAGTTGATTATATATGTTTAATACATTTTAATAGCTCTGAGAATGAGTATAAATTTTTCTTTATGCTATTCGGATTGTAGATGGTACAGTCCAATTCATCCAACATTCCAACACTACAATTTTTCTTTTTCATCTTAGTATGTTCCATTTTACCACGTTTCTTATAATATCCAAATACTTGACTTTTGAAATACATATCTCAAATGGTGGACACCGATTATGAATAGGTTGTGAATTTTGTTGTCAGGTCTCTGGAGCATTTAAATATGGTCGAAATATGATCTATGTGCATGCCAAGGGGATGATCGTGGATGATGAATATGTTATAGTGGGATCTGCTGACATAAACCAATGATCTATAGTTGGTAAGATGTCAATATAAAACTATTTTACACTAACTATAAGGTTGTCGATGAATTGAGTATTCTCAAACATAGTTCAAGACTAAACTTGATAATTAATTCATTGAACTTGTTTCATGAATTAAATGAGTTAAACTTGAGATAAATATAGCTTGTTCTTGAACTTGCGAGATAGTATATATAATACTTTTTTTATAATATTGATTTTATATACTTAAACAATTTACATTGAGTTACTTTCCAATACTTTTCATCTTTGTTATTAAATTAAGCATTCAACTTTGGATGTTTTTTTTTACGGTTCTGTATCTCAATTCATTTCAACCATTTATGACAAGTTACTATTTTTGGGACTAAAGACTTGTTGAACCACCACTTGGTTCCAGCCTTTTTGCGAGGTATCAGTCAAACTACTCACAGCGAAATCTCACACAAGGGTGCCCCCACAATATTACCATATTTATGAATATAGGTAGAACTATATGTACCAATGCACCACGCGCCTTCAAAATACTCCTCCAGATGTAAGTAGGATTACTCCTCAAATTAGCACTCAAATAACTTCGTGACGGGAAATACTGAGCCTTAAAAATACAGGAAACTAAGGAATAGGTTGTCTAAAATTTTCAAATAACATTCATGTTAATTTTGGAAATTGTGTATTCGATGTATTAAAATTTTAAAATTTTATCTTTTCAAAACAAAAGTTATTATTTTAAAGGTCATGTTAACTTGTGCCCTAAAAACATATATTAAGAAACTTTGCATTGGAAAACATAACATATCAAATTTTAAGAAGTTGAATGCACGATTTTAATTTTGATACGTATATTTTTGTAATAAGTTTTGACACAAGTTAGCATCATTTTAATTCCCTTTTTAACTGATCCTAATTTTATAGATTAGATATATGACATTTATTGAATCCAAGACCTTATAAAACCGCAAAATCCAAGACCAACTTGTTGCAAATCGTACAAAAAGTGCATTTCGACAAAAACCCTAACTCTTTGTCGTTGTTGCTTTCTTCTTCATTGCTATCGCTTTTCGTCGCTTATCGAAATGGTAATTTTTCTATCCGAATCTATACCCCATTTAGATTCTTGCTCAAGATTTTTCTAACTTTTTCTTGTTTTTTCCCCAATTATTTTGCAGGATGATTCTCCATTAAGAAGGTAACCCTAGAACTCTCTTTCATTGCAAAAATTATGATTAACAAATAATTTTTTAGCGATTATATTTAACTATGTTTCTTTGTTAAGGAACCCTAACGCAAAATTCGACTCTTTATTATATATTTTCTATCTTAATATAATATTGACATTTATTATACATTTTAAAAATATTTTAGTATTTTATAAAGTCTTTCTCGAACTACAAGTAATTCATTCTAGTCCTCTATAAAATCATAAAATAAAGACTTTATAAAATACCGAGAATAAATTTGAAATAAAAAATTAAAGGGTTAAATAAGTTTTTCGTCCCTATAAATATAACGAATTTTCGTTTTAGTCCCTATAAAATTAAACTGAATGTTTTCATCTTCACAAAAAAATTTATTTTGTTTTTTGTCCTTAATGGATATAATTTTAACGTGTTTTTGACATTTTTTGAACATAATATGAATATAATAAACAGACATAACAAGGATACAATTTGAACATAAAAGAGTTATAATTTTGCCATTTATATGAACATAAAATGACCATTAAGGACGAAAAACAAAATAAAAAAATTTGTGAGGATGAAAACATGCAGTTTAATTTTTTAGGAACTAAAATCAAAATTCACTATATTTATAAGGACGAAAAACTTATTTAACCCAAAATTAAATTTTTAAAAAGAAAAAATATTGAGAATAAATATGGAAGTTGTCAGGTATTAGAGTAACAAAATATTATCACACAACTACAATAAGAGATGAGAAAAAGAGGAACATTGAACACACAAGAACGTGTAAGTTGTGGGTATTAGAGTAACAAAATATTATCACATAACTAAAATAAAAAATGAGAAAAAGACGAAATAAACACACAATATTTACGTGGAATCTCCTCAATACATAAGGTGAAAAAAACCACTGGACACGAGTAGAGAACTTTTATTAAGTGGGAGAAATTATAAGATCATCCACAACAGAGCACCATAAATTGGGTGCTTACATTAAATTCGTATGTCTACATCACTCATTTTACCGTAATACTTAATAAGCACCAATTTTCTCCAACCCAGCACCTTAAAAGAAATTATTAAATAGGTCCCACAAATAATTTTATATCATTACATTTCAACAAAATTTATTTATTTTATTAAGATTTATTAAATGAGACCCATGAAAAATGAAGAGAGAGATGGTGCTTCCATAGGCACCCTTCTCCATAGGCACCCATGTATTATACTCCACAATGGGGGTGCCTAATTATGTGGTGCTAACTAGGTGAAACACTCACCGTTGTGGATGGTCTAAGACCTCTCTAAATATAAGGATAGACAAATTACCTTCTATCTTGAAACATGAGAATACATACACCAAGAGAAACCTTACAAGAGAAACTATATTTTTTATTTATATTTTCTCACTCTCAAGAGACTCTAATTGTTGTTGTGTCCCTACTTGATGGGATGATTGAAATGGTGCAAGTGAACTTACTAGTTATAGGATAGGTAAACTATAGTTTCTTACATGCAATAAGCCACTTGTCTTTCATGCAAAATACCAAGTGTGTAACATATCACTTGCGTCTCATGCATCTTGCAACTTGTCAATGCATACAACTATCCCCACTCTGCAACTTTGCATTACATGGAAAATGCAATTTGTCTTACATGCACGGTAGACATATGTCTTGTAAGAAAAATGGTTTTGTCCATCACTATTTGGGTTGGCTTAGATCACAATCTGAGCTCATATCATTTACAGAAGCTATACACACACATCCGTAGTGTTCCCAACATTTCACAATCACAGTGTGCATGCTACTCAAGCTCTAAGGTACACTAATTAAGGATTAAGAATATGGATTGCAAGCTTGTGTCTAGCTGGTACAATCTTCACTCTTCGGTGCCACAATCTTATGTGCAACCACCAGAAAGTAGACCCTGCAATGATGTACATGTTCTGTCCACTAACCAGAAAATTCCAGTGATTGATCTTGGAGGACATGATCGTGATGACATCATAAGAAACATCATCAAATCCTTCGAGGAATATGGATTTTTTCAGGTTCAAATTTTACATTTGCCTTTTGTTTTTCTTCTCAACTACACATGCAAGTAGAAAAAAGTTGAAATGAAGACGAAATAAGAGATGGAGAAAAACAAAATTAGTTTCTAATTCCATCGTTAAATGTTAGAGACGACAAATTTAAGGATCAATTTATTTTTTCCTATCCTTATTTACGCGTATACCTTCGTCCCAAAATATAAGCAAAAATTGATAAAAAAAATTAATGTATTTGATTTACGAGATACATCAACTTATGTTGACCCGATTTTGTTTACATTTTAGAACAGAGGGACTATATGTTATATGTGTATCTTGAGGGATTAGTATTTAACTGGTGTTCATAATTTGATTGAACATGCAAATTAATTAATTAGGTTAATTTTTATTGTATATGTACTTAATTTTATGGTAGGTCGTGAACCATGGAGTTGCTAAGGAATTAATGGATGATACATTAAGGATTTTCAAAGAATTTCATGCCATGCCTGCCAATGAAAAGGTGAGTGAAAGTTCTAAAGACCCAAATGGAAGTTGCAAACTCTATACAAGTTGTGGGGGGAACGTTAATGATGTGGCTAAGTATTGGAAGGATTCATTGGAACACCCTTGTCCACCTTCAGGAGAATTCACTGAGTCTTGGCCTGAGAAACCAGAGGGATACCGGTAAATTCTCAAGTTTCTAACATTTTTTAATTTTAGTTATTTTTCTCCTAATTATTTTTAATCATTTTTATAATTATATGTATACATACACTCAACATCTCAAATTATTCGATGATTTGATCTTTTCATACAAATTAGGAAATGTAATTAATATTATATGTGAAAGACAAATTAAAAGTCATTTTACAAGGCTTAAATTGCACAAACCGGACCGTCGACCCACAAACCTGCATAATCTGCGCCCTTAGTAACCGAAGCTTAAAATTGGGCGGAGCGGGGCCACAAGGCTTGAGCCCCGGTTTGGTTTGGGTTGGGGGTTTGGCCCAAACCAGCCCGTATTTGATTGACATTTATTTTTTAATTATAGGTGGTGAATGTGTTTCTTAAAAGGAAAATACTTTATAGTACAGTGCAAAAACAACGAAAAACTACGAATTACACTATAGCATACCCATGATTTCTGCTACAAAGCCAACAATGTATAATTTTAATGAGTTTTTGCTAGAAGACACATTTTATGAAGATATTTTTTAGCAAGTTATTCTATGAACATTTGCTAAAAGCACTTTCATGGGTGATTTCTAGCAAAATTATTTTAATATTAACTACAAAACTTGGTACAACTTGATTCGCTCTTTCGTCGTTTTCCGTTGGCTTAATCCCGTGCCAAATAGCAGTGCTCTTCTTAAAATTCATTGTGTTCTTGTTATTTTCTATTTAAAAAATGATATTTTTAAAGGGACCATATAACACATGTTTTGTTCGACCTATTAATCTATGATGCAACCCATATTTTATCCGAATTCGTTCAAGTTGATCAAACATCAAGTTGTTTGTTTCAGATATTGATTTATGATTATAAACTCGTCAATCCGATAATGATATTTTATTTATATTTTTTTAACATAGTTTACGACTTTTATATGTTGATCTAAACATGTTTGACTTTTGCTCAAGTGTTAACATTATTTTTTGGGTGCAAGCTCAAGTGTTAACATTTAAAATTATAAAATGAAGTTTATATGTTAGAATTTTAATGAATAAGAATGTCATTTAATCTTGATATTTTGTTGGATTTTTGGAAGAAAAAAAAAAAGTCTCGTGACTCGATGATCCAACCGAGACTAATTATCACCGTATTGAGTTGGTTTGATTTTCACATAAAATATAAAATTTTATTACCCAATCAAAACAAATATAATGTTTGATCCTTTTGTTTTCACTCACTTGAGAAATTGGTCACCCCATTTCAAAATCATTCAATTGTGGTCCCTTCCTCATATTTCTTGACTAATAAATGATGATATGGAATCATCAACAACCATGAAATTACTAGAAAACCTTCTAAAATTTTTAATTTAAATATGATTTATCAAATTTTTGAGTTAAAAAATCTAAAAAATATGAGAAAGGCTTGTTGATTTTAAAATGCGGGGAGCAATTTTGTGAGTGGGTGAAAATAAGGTGATCAAAATTATAATTAAGCAAAAATTTTATAATTTAATTAACATTATTATTTTTTTTTTTTTTTACTTTTTAAGTGAAATTGTTGGAAAATATACACAAGAACTAAGAGCATTGGCACTGAAGATTTTAGATCTAATTTCTGAGGGATTGGAACTCAATCCAAATTACTTTGCTGGAGAGCTAAGTGATAGTCCAGTAGTGATATCTCATCACTATCCTCCTTGTCCAGAACCAAGTTTAACATTGGGAGCACCACAACACAAAGATCCTAACATTCTAACGATCCTTTTTCAACAACCAGAGATCACTGCACTTCAAATATTGAAAGATGGTGCATGGATTCCAATTGAGCCAATTCCTAATGCCTTTGTAATTAACATGGGGTTTATGCTTCAGGTACGTATTCACTACTAGAAAAAAATAAGTGAGAGTAAGAATAAAATTTCTAACTAATTATCTCACCATAAAAATTAGGTTAATAATGCTTTACCCCTGCAATATATGTTATTTTCGGTTTTGCTTCCTATAAAATATTTTTTTTTGGTTTTCGTCTTTGTGATTTTTTTTTTGTTTCAAAATACTCCCTAGGCTATCTGACCGTACAAAATCGATGATATGGTAGGGGGTAAACCAAAATTTGCTCAAATTAGAGGGGGTGAAATTTGCCTTAAAGGTCCAAAACAAAAAAATTAAATATTTACAGGGACGAAAACCAAAAGATTTATTTTACAGAGTGCAAAACCGGAAATGACATATATTGCGGGAGGTAAAACACTATTAACCCTAAAAATTATTGAGAGAATTAGAGATTATTTTCATATTTTGCTTCTCTAATTTTTTTTTTCTAATTTGATTTTATAAATATTATTTTGCATACCTTATCCGTTATGAAATGTATTATTTGACATCAATTGAGTTCATTTAATGAAATTGAACCCATATAATTTATCCAACTCAATCTAAATTTTCTCTAAGAAGTGCAATTATATTGAAAGAATTCACATATATGGAAATCATCAACACATAATCTATGCAACACAATATGCAATGTCATGCTCACTTATTTATTATTTTTCATAATATGTGGTACTAAACTAACTCTGAAATACTTGGCGAGGAAGTGCATTAATATGGAACAATTTTCGGGTGGATAAAAAAGACATGCATTTTGCAAATAGTTTAGCATCGCAATTGTAAATAAGTTTGCTCTTAGGCATGGCAATGGGGTGAGGTGGGGACGGGTTTTGCCAACTCCATCCCCTATTTCCATATACTTACCTGTTACCCTACCCGTATTTAACGGGGATGAGAAATTGAATCTCATCCTCGTTCTCAATGGGTTCGGGTATTCCCACCCCATCCCCGTCCCCACAGTGAATCAATTTTTTTTAATAAATAAAGAGTTTTTTTAAGCTTCAATGATAATGTTGTAATGCATTATCCAACAATTTGTGCTCATTTTAACATTTTCTTACCGAATAATTCGGTTGCTCCTTTAACTATCCGTGAAAGTTCTTATATCATGACAATTATCAAACCAAATAACATGGCATATCATTATCAACCCCCTCAACAAAAACAAAAATATGACCTTTCTACATTCGGGTAGGGTTTGGGTATGGGTTCGGGGTGGGTACATATATCCCCGTTATCCGTCTCGTACTCGTATTTTGAAATCGGGGAAAACCCAAACTCATACCTAAACCCAGTCAAATCGGGGAAAACCCGTCAAATTGGAGTTGATTTGGGCGAGTACCCATGGACATGGGTTTTGTTGCCATGCCTATTTGCTCTTGAGGTATAGCAAAGAAATTTATTTTGTTAACTTATAGTTAACCTTCATTATGATAAATGTTTTGTATGAAAGAATTTCAACTTCTTACAATTGATATAGGTAATTAGCAATGGAAGGCTCAAAGGTGCTGAACATCGAGTTATAACGAATTCAAGCACTAGTAGATACACTATAGCCTATTTCATTTATCCAAGAAAAGAAGCAATTATAGGACCTGCCAAGCCTCTTTTAAGTTCAACTTCACCACCCATATACTTATCTATGGAGTTTGGAGAAATGTTGGAGAATTTATACAACAAGGGTCCTAACTTTGAAAATGAACTCCATTTATAAACATTATTGTAAACTCCTTTTATTACTTGTACATAAGAATGTGCATGTAATCATAAATAAGTTGGAGGAATGTTTAAGTTTATGCATAATTTATCTTGTAATTTGACTTTATCAAGGTCTTATGGTCAATTAGTTATATGCAATCTTTCTTTCTCCTGGTCATAAGTTGAACTTTCATATCATAATAGAAAAAGAAAAATTAGCAAGGGAAATTAGTAAAAGAGAAAATGAAATCCCTCACAAATTTCCTCATCATAAAATTTAGTTACAAATTAGAGAGGAATTTTACGTTTTCCCTCTCTAAATTTCTCTCGCTAATTTTTGTTTTTTTAATATATCTTTATTTTTCTCTCTAAATTTCCCTCACTGAAATTAACATGGTAAGTTAATAAATATAATTTTCATTAATTTTTAAGTATACCAAGCACAATGCATACTATTTATTTAGTACCTAGTGGGAACATAGGTCAAACTAACAACAGGTGGTTTCAGCTTATAAATATGCTTTATGAAATATATTATTTTTATTTTCAACCTAATTGAGATGAAACATGTATTTGAAAGTAATGAAAATTTAATTTTTATTCGTCATTTTTGCTAAAACAAACAAATATAAAAAATTTATTAAAATAATTTAACATGACTTAAGTTGCTCTAAAATATTTTGCATCAAGGATATAAAATTTAAACACTGATATTTGTTGAAAAAACATATTGATTGGAAATCAAAATTGTACACTCATACAAAAATTCATTTGAAAAGAAGAATTAATTGTATCAAACATTATTTAAACACTATACAACAAAGAGCTCCTCTACAACATACAACACCTAAACCGAATCTTGTCAAAATCAATTCATTCTACTAACTTTAAATATTAATCAATAAGAACAAGAAAATTAAATGGTCCTGGAAAGGAATTTTAATCTTTAGAAAAAAAATTACACCTACCCCCACCTTTATATATTTGCTTTCATATGTGTCGGTATATCAAATGTGAGTAATATGTCCTACATTGGATGGAAAAGTGAACGTTAAAAACTTTATAAGCGATATGACATATATATTTAATTCATTTATATTTGGGTTAAAGTATGGTGTTTCTCTCACTTGTATGATTGTTCAAGGCCCGATGTGATGATCCCCCCGACCTTTTCATGACCCAATAGTGGAATCATAGACAAGGTTCAACGGAAGGTTCGACTGGTTCCTTGTGTCGAAAGTCTTCTAGGCCACGGGTGTGTGTCCCATTGAGAGTGGCAACAATGATATAAGTAGAAGTGGATGAATAAACTTCCATTCGAGGGGGAGCATACCCATAAAGAATGGATGAAATCATACTTGAAGGAGAGACCGTTGGTATATCAAGTGTGAGCAATATGCCCCACATCAGATGAAAAAGTGAATGATAAACACTTTATAAATGAGAGAACCCACAAACATTTTGGGTTGAAGTGTGGTGCCTCTCTTAATTATATGTTTGTTTAATAACCGATGTGGTTAACCCTCGGACCCCCTGATAACCCAACAATTTGTTCAAACACCTTTCATTCCTTTTATAGCAGAAAAATAACAATATATAAGATTCAATAGTGCAAGCCTTGTGATGGTGATGTTATTTTCACATATTCTTCGGGATGAGGAGACACCTAAAAAAATTATTCAAACTATCATATTCCTAGACACTTAGACCCAAAAGAAATTTTTTAGAAGTTGAAAAATTCAAATTGTCTACAATCCTTCAAACATTTGGGCATCACAACTTGAGGGGATTGTATTGAAAGAGAACTAAGAGTTGACTTTTGAGTTTGAAAAATATATGATCAATATAAAAAACTAAGTCTTTTTTTTTCAAGAAACTTATTATTCATTTTATTTGAGTTTTGTTTTTATAATTTTTATTGCTAGCAAATGCCAAAATAAATCGTAATAAATTTATCAAATAAGTGGTAATCTTTTGGTTATCTTATTTATCCTAACTATTTATGTAACATTCTAAGACTCCGACTTTTATTTATTAATTAAGAAGTATAATTATTTAAATAGGGGCTACACATGCTCAACTATTTACCTTGTCATAAATTAAAAATCATAATTAAAACAACATAATAGTTCATCAACTTCAAATAAAATATAATAAGGTCTCAATATCTACACAATAAAATTGTAGTTTCAAAATCAACTCCAAGAAACATAACAAACGATAAAACACCTCAACCCTAGTTTTACAGAATCAGGGCAGCGTAATCGTCTACATCATTTTTTAGAAATAAATAAAGACAGAAAGAAACTTCCAACACCACCTTCCAAATACCCCACAGCTAAAGTTCCTCAACCTAAGTATCCACACTCCCACGGGTACATACACCTCAAACACATATCAACAAAGTAGGGGTGAGAATACATTCAATAAAAGCATATTTGGTACATATATACAATATCAAAATAGTAGAACTCCAATCATCAACATTTGTACATCATTCTCAACACTCGCCATTTCCAAACATCAAAATATATGTATGCAAATGCACTTCATTCACCTCACCAATATATACAAGTGGTACCAATTCTACTCACCAATTTTGTATGTCAGAGTTATGTTAATTAGCATACGCTCATCAATCTCGCCAATTTTCCTAACATCTATCTATATGATACATGACGAAAGACTCACCAATATCACATATAAATAGTATATATCACCAATAATACATAGTTTTAAAACACATGCTTATCACACCAATATCGTCACCATGTCACAACATTTTATCTCACCATATCACAATATTTTATCTCACCAATAACGACAATATAACATAATATTTTATCTCACCAAAATACAACATAATTAGCCAAATCATTTATCTCATCGATAATAACACTATAACACTGATATAAAATCTCATTCGCCTCTCGATAACATCATCAAGAAACTCCTCATTACTATAACCTAATAACCTCTAAAACACTCAAACACATTCCCCTCACCCATATATTCTACTATCGGACCTTCGTTTTCACATTCGAGACTCAAGTACGAAGAAAAAAAGAAGTTCACCAATGTTGTAAAGGGGGCACGACCGTGCGCCCCCATAGGCACGATCGTGCGCTTATCCAGCAACTTAAAGGAGGGTCTTGGCAAAAAGTTTGGCATGATCCATGCGTGCCACGCGCACGACCGTGCACATTGTGCAGACACCAGATGTTTTGCGATCTTCGATTTTGAAGCCTTCAGAAACTCCAATTCTAACAACAACACACCCAAACCACCCGTTAACAACAACTTTCCATAGAATTAAGTTACCACTAACATTTAAACAAATTTCTCACCAATTCAATTCTCAATCATAAACTATGCACACCAACACCCGTCGCCAAAACACTAATTCTAATCAATTCACTCCAGACCTTTCATAATAATTGCACAACAATATAAAGGGTCAATAAGAACCTCAAAATTTGGGATGTAGATCACAACAATGGTGTGGGTTTTAAGAACCCTCTTTTCCTCTCTACATAATTAATCCCAAGATGAATAGTTTCTCCCCCTTACTTATCACACTTTACTCCTTTCTCCACCAATTATTTCATTATTTCTATTTCCCACTTTCTACCTCTTATATGTATTATTTTAATTCACCTTCTATTATTTTAAATCAGATAAAATTCTATAAATCTCTAAAATCCACAATTTCTTATCAATGACCTATTACTTCAAGTAAAATGCCTCATCACAATAATGAATAATTAGGAACTGTTTATTTAATTCTACTAAATTAAATAAATAAAAACCGGGGTCTTATAATTTACAAATGAATGTATATGGAATAGTGATGTAGCATATTAGACAAGTGTACCAAATCGTTACCAAGTAATAATGTGATAAGTAGAGTATTATATCCACAGGGATTGTCGTTTCGTCCAAACAATTCGCGTTACTTATTTTAAGTTGATGATATAAAATAAAAGAGTTAAGGGTTAGAGATTTGCAATTTTTATCTGTTTGCAACAGAGCAAGTTACATGTTTTTGGTTGCATAAAAGTAAGCAGCAGTTAGGATTCTTCGAATCTTCCCTATTTATTTGTTGGATATTAAATAACAGTAATGTTGTATTTATATATCTTAGGTAGACTATACAAGTGATGAGGCCATTGGGACGTTTCTAACCTAGCTGGTTGTCAAGCTACACCTGCTGATCGCACATTGATCCTTACGTGTGGGGTCTATACTATCTCAGTTGGCTATGTTTATCCCTCCAATGTTTGGGTGCACCTGCTGGTCACACGGTGATCCTTACGTGTGGGGTCTTACCACCTCAAAGGTAATTGAAACATTGACTTTATATTGGCATTCCTAAATTTCCAAAGGTTTGATGGTCACACTAAGGTTATACGTGCACTACGGTATATGGTTATTAATCCTATAAGATTCCCTCACCCTCGTAAGGATTATTAGTGTGGGGCCTGACCAATGTTCATAAAGGGGTTTCCATATATTAATCTTAGGACATTCATAGTACACTCTTTCTCGCACTTAGTAGTTCTACAAACGGGCAGCCCTATCAACGTCTACCTTACAAAGGATTTAAGAGAATGATTCTACTAGGCTACGACTTATTTCCTTCAACCAGACACTTGTTTCCTTAATTATTAATTAGTTAGTTCGTAGATTCAGCTGATTTTACTCAATATTTGTAATGTCACCTCCTAAATACTTACTACTAGGGTCGACTCGCTTTCGGTATCTTTCGCTAGTTATAACTAATAACTTCCTAGATAGATAGAGAAATACTAGTATCAAGATATAAGCATCAGGATAGTAATATCAATATTAGGCTCTAGGCCCGACCCTTGGCGTGTGCAAACAACTCAATGGAGCTGGGCCTCCCCAAGGTTTGGGCCTCATATAAAATATTATAGTCCAGTAAACAAGTAATAAATATATATAGCGTTAGGTTTATTTCATGTTTGATGAAGTGGCTTAGTGGTACAATTTCAAGTCAGTAATGCTTGGGTCATGGGTCCAACACTCACATTTCATGTTTTATGATTTCTCCTTTAAAAAAAAAATGTTTTATGATTTTCTTTTTCCTTTTTTCTTCTTTTCGTTTCCTTTTTGCTTCTATAATTAATATTTTTAGCATGTCCGGGCTTTGACTTAGACATTATTTTTTATGGATTTGAAGTTCATCTATCATCTCTTCAATTTAGTCTAATTGTCCTTAATATATTTGATTATATATTTACAAATGAAAACATAATATAATTTTTTTTCTTCTTATTTTGTTAGAACACTTCTTGTAATTTTTGGCTCATGCTTATTGTATAAGATAGTTGAACTCTAACAACAAATATTATAATTTTTTTTATTTGAAAGAACAAACGTTATAATTATTCTCTAAAAAAAAACATTATAAACCTTTTATTTTTGGCTTTGTACAAACTAAGGAAAAATATAACCTAGAAGATTGATAAAGATATTCGCTTGAATTGTAATTTTATATTATTGATTAGAATATTGATCTTTTATGTATTAGTTACAATAAACACATTTTTTTGGTCTTTAAGGATCTTATTTTCAATTTAAATAGATAATTGCTCTTTTTTTTTTAAAAAAGTTTTTATTTTATTAGTGGGCCTATTTTTACATGAGAGCCGAGCCTCCAATTACCTAGGGATGGCATGTTAGGCTCTGTACAACGCATCTAACCTAGAGTTGCGCTACTAAAGAAATAAACTAAATTCCTAATAAAACTTAATAGCAAACAAAAGATAAATAAAATAAAAACAATATTATTTTAAATAAATATTCAACAAAAATAAATAGAGGGTCATCTTAGAACTCTAACCTAAAAAGAATTAGTTACAAATGGTAACTAAAAACAAATTACTAAAGATCAAAACATACCCTAGAAATCAAGGAGAAGATAGAAACTCCTCTGAAGCTCTAGAATTGTCTTCCTCTTGAACTGCTACAGTTCTGAACGAGAATTTTTGAATGAGAAAGACTTGTATTTATAATGAGAGTTTCTAACTGGGTTTGGGTTAAAAACACAGACTTTACCCACCAAAAAATAGGAAATTACGCTTGCGCCCCTCACATTTTAGATGCTTAGGGCGCATGAGAAGCTCTAGGCGCATGAGAGTGTGGCAAAAGCCATGCTCTAGGTGCATGTCATGTGCTCTAGGTGCATGACGTGTGCTCTAGGCGAATGGCACTGCTTCATGGGCCCAATTTTTCCGATTTTCCATCGTTTTAGGTCTTCGTCATCAAATAAATTGCCTCGAAACTTGGGAATAGAATTCCTCCGATTGTAAAGTGTCCTGAGGCCTCTTGAATTTTCATTCTTGGTCTTCCCAAAGTCTTCACAAATCTTCGGTTGTTCTTGATTTTCTGATTTGCATGATTTCTTCGTGTATTACTTAAAAAACCCCCCTAAAATTGCTATGTTTTGGAAAAACTAGAATTACAAACTAAAATATATAAAACATTACAAAAGTCCCAAAATCATACACAATCGTTCTAATACTCCTCCTTTTTTATACTAAAACCTACTGAAAATAACTGAAAAACATGCTAAGAATACCGTATGATGACCTATCATCAAATAGCATAATATATTTTATTGGGGCAGTTAAACATAAAATATGATTACTCAAACAAATAAAAAATTATAATTTTGGGGTTGCCATTGTTATCTGATACCCACCTTTACCTATAGGTACACCTCGATTTAATAAGATTCATAAAAAAACAAAAACACGGGTACCATACATCTAGAGTACTGAAGTTCAAATTGGTTGCTAGATGTGAACAATTTATTCTTCATGAGGAAGTGAACACACATTTGTGAGTTTCTACATCCAAGCTATAGTCTTTCAAATTAAAATACCAATTGCATACATCACCAAACTCCATTGAATTCTATGAATTAATTCATTGACATTAATATAAAACATCTAACAATCAGGTATGAGGTTGAATAAAATCCTTTAACTCGTGATATTGTCTCCTTCAAGAAAATTTTGTGAGGCGAAGGAATCAATAATTGCCAAGAATATCAGGAAAATGGAAAAAGCTCCAAGATTTGGCTAGCAATTGTATAAGTAGGACTAGCAAGAATTATAAATCTCGCATGTAAGTTTACGTATTGTCATTTTCATAGTCTTCATGTCCCTCTCACACATTCTGGATTACCGATTCTTATGATTAAAAGGCAATTGCATTATCATGATTGAGTCTTGGAAATGATAATTTATTAGACTCATGGCAAAATATATTTGGTTAGTCTAGTAAACACATCTATACTGTCTTTTTAGCGGAATGGGTTGAGATTTTAAACCTGCGAAACTTGGTCATCCGCCTCTAAGTTCTATCCTACTAATTAAACACTTTGAAGAGTGTGATGGGCGAAGACAATGCAATGAGAGTTAGCCTGTCAAGTGAAAATGTAAAAAAAAATATATATTTACACTTATTTGAGTTTATAATTCACACTCTATTTTTCAATTTTCTCCTCCATTGAATAGAGACAGGAAAATAAACAAATGTAATCACTTTGATTTCCGTGATTTTATCCTTATGTTTCTAATAGTTTATCGATTGGTGAACTCATGGATTTTTTTTCTTCTTATTAGCTTATTATAGATTTTTAGATGATGAAACATACATGTTTGAATTATAATTTCAACATATTTTGGTGGTCTTAATTTGGCCTTATGTTTTTCTTTTTCAATTTTTTTTGAAGTTTTTGATTAATATATTTTTTATTTTAAAAAAAAAAACTTAGGCAAGTGAACTTGGCATAAAAAGGAGAGGGTGCTATTTTCCAACCCTACACCTCTACGAGACTGCTCTTTTTTTAGATTGGTTAATGGCGGAGCGGGAAAAGACGGTACGGGTTGACCCATTTTTGCATCCTCAGCTTTATAGCATGACACAATAGACATTCTATGATGTCAAATAAATTGAATTATTTGACGAAAAGAATAATGAGGTGTTAAAAAATAAATATGGAGGTTGTTTGCCCAACCAGAAAATTTCATAGGTGTTTTGACTATTTAAAGCCTCTTTTCACCTAGAAATATTCATTAAGCAATTTGATGGTTCAAAGGAAAAAGCAAGTGACCAGAGCATCAAAGCAGGGTGTTTCCCAACCTCACTTTCATTTCTTCTAGTGTATGCTATATTTTTATTTCCTTTGATTATTTATTCAGATGCCATGAGTATCTAAACACCTAAACATTAGGGTTCTAAGATGAACCTTTATTATTTGTTGAAATTCTATATAAGTGCATAATTTCCTTAATCAATATTATATATATATGTATATATATATAAAGGCTAGAAAAACACAGGAGGGGGTTGAATTGCGTTGCCTTTTTTTGAAAATCTTTGTCTAAGTGTTAATTAAAATAGAGCAAGTGAGATAATCATAGAGAGAAACAAGAACAAGCAATTATCCTGGTTCAACCCACAATCTTAGGTTAGACCAATCCCCTTGCACTTCCATGTGACTTTTCGCTATAATCACAGAAGATTACAATTACTTAGACACATAAGTCTAATACTTTCATGTTTTACACAAGAGGACTTCTATTATCAGAGTTTACAAATAAAGTTTGGCTATTTACACTTTGTAGTCAGAGAGTGGTAAAACTAAAGTTACTTCTGATACTTAAAAAATCATAAGATATGAAAGTTTATAAGAATTTCTTTAAGTGTTTGCCTGCTATGTAATTTGACATAGTTTTGCATTTATAAAATTATGTGAAGTCTGTTATTATCTTCAAACTGCTTAGGTCCTTAAATAGGATAGAATAAGAGAGTCGTTGTTTAAAGAGTTTCAAAGCACACAAAATGTCACTGGGAAGCTTTTATCAAGTTTGAAATATTTTGCGTCTAATATAATTTGGTTGAATAGAAGGAAAGAGACCCTTTGATTCTTTGGGAATGACGTGTTGCAGTCTCCTTGTCTTTGAAATTTCAAATAATAAAGTGATAATTAAGATTATCTTCACATGAATTGTTGTTTTAACTTGTTAACTAACATTGCGTATTTAAAACAAAAGATAAAATAAAGAGAGTATTGTTCCGACAGAGAGTTATGAATTCAATTAACTTTCAATAAGGATTAGAAGAAAGTTAAATTATAAAGCTGTGTTTTTAATGGTTTAGAAAATAATAATAAAAAGGCGCCTTGGGATTATTGGTTCATCTTGATGACAAACCCTTCACAAATAAAACCCTAAACCTAGAACTTTATTTTGGACCCACTTTCTAAAGACAAGTTTCTCTTAAGCCTATCACATCTCCTTTCGGTCTCAGTGAGTGTGTTCCTCTAGCAACCACGCTTATTCTCATGGTTGA